>JAEEGH010010672.1_pt1 | contig 21014 bp, 17 predicted proteins | sample 9134181 | NCBI WGS metagenome assembly JAEEGH01 (sample SAMN16246544, study PRJNA631951) | gut metagenome | biome: gut microbiome; feature: rumen; material: DP-attached | host: Bos | place: Iran: Karaj | collected 2018-10
CCGAGGCCGACAGCGTGTTTTTCTACCGCCCGGAGGCGCACGACCGCGAGCACTGCCTGGAGGTGCAACTGCCGTTCCTGCAACGGCGATTTGCAGCTGGCGGGCCTGAGGCTCAGGGGGTGCCGCCCATCGTGCCGATCATCATTTCAACAAACGACTACCGGCAGCTGCAGCGCATGGCGGAGGTGCTGAAACCGTATCTGACGGACGAGAACCTGTTCGTGGTCAGCAGCGACTTCTCGCACTATCCATCGTACGAGGATGCCTGCGAGGTGGACGCCAGGACGGGCAAGGCCATTGAGAGCGGCAGCGTGGAAAGGCTGATTGCCGCCATCCAGGCCAACGCCCGCAGCGGCAAGCGCAACCTGGCGACGAGTGCGTGCGGCGAACTGGCCATCATCACGCTGATGCTGATGCTCGACCAGCACTACGAGGTGAAGCACCTGATGTACCAGAACTCGGGCGACATCGGCGACACCGACCACAGCCGCGTGGTGGGGTACCACTCGTTTGCCTTCCTGCGCAACGAGGGGGGCTTCACGCTGACGGACGAGGACAAGAAGATGCTGAAGAGCATTGCCTTGGAGAGTATCAAGGATTCGCTGGACGGGAAACGCATCGCACCGCCCAAGACCATTGGCCAATACCCGATGCTCAACTCGAAGTGCGGAGCCTTTGTGTCGCTCCACAAGCACGGACGGCTGCGTGGCTGCATCGGACACTTCGGCGAGGACGTGCCCCTGCAAGAGATAGTGGCCGAAATGGCGCGGGCCGCAGCCTTCGAGGACCCGAGGTTTACGCCGCTGAGGCGCGAGGAACTGGACGATCTGGACATCGAAATATCGGTGCTCACCCCCATGCGGCGCATCCAGAGCCTGGACGAGTTCGAGCTGCACCGTCACGGCATCTACATCCGCAAAGGCTACCGCAGCGGCACCTTCCTGCCGCAGGTGGCCGACGAGGTGAACTGGACGAAGGAAGAGTTCGTGGGGCACTGCTCGCAGGACAAGGCGGGCTTGGGCTGGGACGGCTGGCGCGATGCCGAGCTCTACATTTACGAAGCCATCGTCTTCTAAATGTTCAATGTTCAACGTTCAATGTTCAACGTTCAACGTTCAATGTTCAACGTTCAATGTTCAACGTTCAATGTTCAACGTTCAATGTTCAATGTTCAATGTTCAATGTTCAACGTTCAACGTAAAAAGTATGGAGTGCAGGTATTATCAACGATTGGATGACGGGGCAGTGGAGTGCCGGCTCTGTCCGCATCATTGCCACATTGCCGAGGGCAAGAGCGGCATCTGCCGCAGCCGCAGCAACCACGAGGGGGTGCTGGTAAGCGAAGTGTACGGAAAACCCTGCGCGCTGGCCATCGACCCTGTGGAGAAGAAGCCGCTGTACCACTTCCACCCTGGCACCACGTGCCTCTCCATAGCCTGTACGGGCTGCAACTTCCGCTGTCTGAACTGTCAGAACCACGACATTTCGCAGGCCTCGCCCGCCGATGCCGACTACTACGAACTGGTGCCTGAGGCCGTTGTCGCGCTGTGTCTGAAGCACCACTGCCCAGGCATTGCCTACACCTATACAGAGCCGCTAACCTACCTCGAATATGTCACGGACACGGCACGGCTGGCCCACGAAGCCGGACTATGGAACATACTGGTAACGGCAGGCTACGTCTGTCAGCAACCGCTGAAGGACCTGCTGCCGTATCTCGACGCCGCCAACATCGACCTGAAGTCGTTCAGCGACGACATTTACAGAAAGGTAAGTGGTGGCCGTCTGCAACCTGTGCTCGACACCATCCTCGCCATGCGCGATGCCGGCGTATGGATAGAGTTGACGAACCTCATCATCCCTGGCACAAACGACGACCTGCAGATGGTGCGCCAGATGTGCCGTTGGCTCGTGGAAAACAACCTGGCCGACGCTCCCCTGCACTTCAGCCGCTTCTTTCCCCGCTACAAGATGCAGAACACACCCCCGACGCCTCTGCAAACGCTACGCTCGGCCAAGCAGGTGGCCGAGGAGGAAGGCATCAGGTACGTGTATCTCGGTAATGTGTGATTAGCCCTTGATGGTCACTTTCAGCGGCTGCTGGAGGGAACGGAGGTACCACTCGATGCGGGCTTTCCACTCCTCCTCAGTCCGGACGTCGTACTTGGCCCAAGCCGAGCCGAAGTAGTAGGTGTAGGGCTTGAAGTCGTAGTTGCTGACGATGCCCAGCACGTGGTTATCCTGCCGCTTGGTGGTCACCGTTCCGTTGGGGAAGAGCACGGCCACGTAGAGCGGTGCCTGGTGAACGTTGGGCTGGTCGGTGGGGTCGGTATAGCTGACGTAGTTCTGGCCGAGCACATACGACTCACGGTCTTCGGGCTGCAGGACTACACCAGAGCATAGGGAAACTGAGACCCCCTCTAACTCCCCCTGTTTAGGGGGAGAACTTGTCCCTCCCCTAAACAAGGGAGGCTGGGAGGGGTCTGATACGTAGCTCACCATCATTTTGCAGAAGTTGGAGCCCTTGTCGAGGGTGATTTGGCGGTGCTCTACGACCCTTACGCCGCATACCATCCGAGGACTCTGTACCAGCCGGACGGTGAAACGCAGCGGTCCCTCGTCGAGCACCTCGTAGCGTTCAAAGCAGTAGGGCATCACAATGCTGTCGTTCACCATCAAAGCCGGAGCACCACAGCCTAAGCTGGCACCCACGCGGTAGGGGTCAAGCCCGCGCCCGTGGTCGTAGTGATAGGAAATGATGCGATAGAGGGAGTCGCGCTTGTGCCAATTGTTGCGGTAGAGGGAATCGATACGGGGGATAGTCACCACGTCCTCAATGTAATAGCGGTCGTCGACCACCAGCTCAGGCGTGTTCTTCGTCCACACATCGATGCCGTAGGAGCGTTCCTTGCTGCGTTCCAAGGCGGGGCCGTAGACGCGGTAGGCACCACGGTCGTTCTCCCACGCAAAGTCGTCTTTGCGCTCAGGGTGTAACCTGCCGTGGCACACCATCGGGAACTGCCCGTGGACGCCCTTCGACACGGTGAAGCGCGCTACCCCACCCTTTCTGACAGCAGCCTCGACAAGCAGCTTGCCGTCGAAAGTCGTCTGGAAGGGTACGTCCAGCCCTGCCGCGTCTCTCACACGCAGGCTGTCGGCCACAGTTCCTAAGCGCTGCAGCACGCCGTCGAGGGGAATCTCCACAATCTGTTCACGATACTCAGCCGAAGGATTGGCTATTTCAAGCGTCAGCGACGCTACGACAGCAAGCAGGATGTTCATTTCATTTCGCTATTAAAGAAGTTGATGCACTGGCGGAAGAGGTGGTTGCGGGTATTGCCACCAAAAATGCTGTGGTTGCGGTTGGTGTAGACAAGCTGACGGAAATCCTTGTCGGCCTGCACCAATGCCTCGACATACTCGGCCGTGTTCTGGTAGTGGACGTTGTCGTCGGCCAGCCCATGACAGAGCAGCAGCGCGCCATGCAGTTTCCCTGCACGGGCTATGGGGTTCACCTCGTCGTAACCGCTCTTGTTCTCGTTGGGGGTACGCATATAGCGCTCGGTATAGATGGTGTCGTAGTAACGCCAGCAGGTGGGCGGCGCAATGGCAATGCCACAACGGAAGACGGGACGGCCCTCGGACATCGACATCAGCGTGTTCCAGCCACCGTAGCTCCAGCCCCAAATGGCGATGCGGTCCTTGTCGACGTATGGCTGCTGGCCTAACCAAAGGGCAGCCTCCACCTGGTCGCGGGCTTCCAGCTCGCCAAGACGCAGGTAGGTACACTTCTCGAACTCGGCACCCCGACCGCCAGTTCCACGGTTGTCGACACAGACGCAGATGTAGCCCTGCTGAGCCAGCAACTGCTCCATAATAGCTCCGTTGCCGCTCATGCCGATGCCCCAGGCGTTCTTCACCTGCTGATTGCCAGGGCCGCCGTACTGGTACATAATAACGGGGTACTTCTTCTGGGGGTCGAAGTTCTTGGGTTTAACGAGCCACATACAGAGCTTCGTATCAGGCGTGGTGAAGATAAGGAACTCCTTGGCACCCATGTCGTAGGAGTCGTACTTCTGCTTCAGCGCCTTGTTGTCAATGAGCGTAGCGAGTGTCTTGCCCTGGTTGTTGCAGAGCGAGTAGACGGCGGGATTGTTGATGTCGCTCCAGGTCAGCACGAAATTCTTGAAGTCTGCCGAGAAGATGGCCGAGTTCCAGCCCTCCTTCGGTGTCAGGCAGTCGGTCTTTCCGTTCTTGTGGTTCACATAGACCTTCTGGTTCATGGGGTCGCTCAGGGCAGCAAAGTAGATGTCGCCCGTCAGCTCATCGTAGCCATAGACCTCGGTAACAACGGTATGGACAACCCCGCCAAGACGCTGTCCAGGCTTCTCCAAATCGCCCACCGAACGGGTCAGCTGTCCGTTCAAGGCATAGAGATACAGGTGGTTATAGCCATTGCGCTCGCTGGGCAGCAGGATGTGGCTATCAGTAATCTTCAGGCCAGCCAGCACGTCCTCCTTGATGTACTTATCGACCTTGTCCTCGACCACCATCTGGCAGACGGTCGACAAGGGGTTGCACATGAAGATGCGCAGGCAGTCCTGATGACGGTTCATGGTCACGACGGCTACCTTCGTGGGGTCTTGCGTCGGCAGGATGCGGGGGATATAGCCGTCGGCATCGAGCGGCAGGTCCATCTTGCGCGTCTGGTGGCTCTTGATGTCGTAGCTCATGACGCAGACCTTCGAGTTCTGACCGCCTGGAACGGGGTACTTGTAGCTGTATTCGCCAGGGTACTCGCGATACTCCTCGCGTTCAGGGGCCATACCCTTGAACAGCTGCATGGAGTACTGCTTCACCTGACTCTCGTCGAAGCGCACCCACACCACCTGCTTGGAATCGGCCGTAAAGACCAGGGCCGAGTTGTAGCTGAACTCCTCCTCGTACACCCAGTCGGGAATGCCGTTGATGACCTCGTTGAACTTGCCGTCCTTCGTCACCTCGCTCTCGGCATTGTCGTAGAGCAGCTTTACCAAGTGAATGTTATTGTCGCGCACAAAGGCAATGACGTTGCCGTCGGGCGAGAACACTGGTGTCTGCTGAGGACCACCTTCCGAAAGCGGTTCCAGCTTGTTGTTCTGGATCATATATATATAATAGGTGGCGGTGAACGACCGGCGGTATATCGACTTGGTCTGCGTCTGGATAAGCATCCGCTTGCCGTCGGGACTCATGATGTAGCCGTCCACACGGCTGACTTTAGGCCCACGGGCCGTCTCGGCATCAAAGAGCACCGATGTCTGCTTGCCCGTCCGGAACGAATAGGCCACAATGCGCTTGCCGTCATCGGAAATCTGCGCGTAGGTCTCACCATCGCTCAGCGGGGTCACACCAGGCAGGCTCTCAGCCCTGAACTCACCACGGATAATGTCGTTCAAACTTAGTTTCTCCCCAGCTACAGCCGTCAGAGAAATCACTATTGCCAAAAGGCTCAATACTGTCTTCTTCATGTCTTTCTTTTGAAACGCTTTTTTATTGCTACTACTCCCACTCGATGGTTGCGGGTGGCTTTGAGGATATGTCATAGCAGACGCGGTTCACGCCACGCACCTTGTTGATAATCTCGTTCGACACCTTAGCCATGAAGTCGTAAGGCAGGTGGGCCCAGTCGGCTGTCATGGCATCGGTGGAGGTAACGGCACGCAGGGCCACGGGATGTTCGTATGTACGCTCATCGCCCATCACACCGACGCTGCGGACGGTGGAGAGCAGAATAACGCCGGCCTGCCACACCTTATTATATAATGTCTCACCATCGGTATCGACGTACTCGCGCAATCCGCGGATGTAAATGTCGTCGGCATCCTGCAAGATGCGCACTTTCTCGGGGGTTATGTCGCCCAGAATACGGACGGCCAAGCCAGGACCTGGGAAAGGATGACGGGTAATCAGGTGCTCGGGCATGCCCAACTGACGGCCTACACGGCGTACCTCGTCCTTGAAGAGCCACTTCAGGGGTTCACACAGCTGCAGATTCATCTCCTTGGGCAGGCCACCGACGTTGTGGTGGCTCTTGATGACCTTGCCGGTGATGTTCAGCGACTCGATACGGTCGGGGTAGATGGTACCCTGCGCCAGCCACTTGGCATCGGTTATCTTCTTGGCCTCGGCATTGAACACTTCCACGAAGTCTCGGCCAATAATCTTACGCTTCTGCTCGGGGTCGCTTACGCCAGCCAAGTCGGCAAAGAACTTCTCGGAGGCATCGACGCCTATCACGTTCAGTCCCAATACCTTGTAGTCATCCATCACCTGACGGAACTCGTTCTTGCGCAACATGCCGTGATCAACGAAGATGCACGTAAGGCGCTGGCCGATGGCACGATTGAGCAACACAGCGGCTACCGAAGAATCGACGCCACCCGACAAGCCGAGGATAACACGATCGTCACCCAACTGCTGCTTCAGCTCGGCTACCGTAGAATCAACAAACGAAGCTGCACTCCACTCCTGGCGGCTGCCACAGATGCCGACCACAAAGTTCTGCAGCAAGAGTTTACCCTGCAAGGTGTGGAAAACCTCGGGATGGAACTGCACTGCCCAAATAGGCTGCTTAGTGGAGGCGAATGCAGCATTCACGACATCGGCAGTGGAGCCGATGACCTTGAAGTCATCAGGGATAGCCGTAATGGTGTCGCCATGACTCATCCATACTTGGGATTGTTGCTCAAAGCCCTTGAACAGGGGATTGCTTGCATCCACCGTCTGCAGGTTGGCACGGCCATACTCCCGGGAGTCGGCCTTCTCCACCCGTCCGCCAAGGGTATGCGAGATGAACTGTGCACCATAACAGATACCCAGAACGGGAACACGGCCAACAAACTGGCTGAGGTCTACCTTGAAGGCCTCGGGGTCGTGTACCGAATAGGGGGAACCGCTGAGGATGACACCAATGACGGAGGGGTCATCCTTTGGGAACTTGTTGTAAGGCAGGATTTCGCAGAAGGTATCCAGTTCACGTACCCGGCGACCGATAAGCTGTGTCGTCTGTGAACCGAAGTCCAAAATAATAATCTTCTGTGTCATACGTTTTATAATGTGTTTAAGAATTGCTCTGCTTCGTGTAAGGTATCAAGCTTGCCAACGTCCATCAGCCGAAGGCCAGACGGCTCGTAGCCACGAATAGGATGACGGGCGCAGACTTTCAGGTAAAAATCCATAATGGGGAAACGGTCGGGCCATTCGTCCATCAGCGGGAACAATGAAGGATGGAGGACGTGAATGCCGCTGAAAGCCAGTTTACGATAGCTGTCAGCAGTGGTCACCTCACCTTTCAGCTCACCCGTCTCAACGTTGGTCCATCCTTTCAAGTACAGGTCATCGTCAAAAAGCAAGTAACGCTTCGTCTGACGAGGGCTCACCACCAAAGTAGTGACACTCCCGTCAAGGGCAGTAAGATCCAGATTACTCAAAATGTCGACATTATGGATGAGGATGGGCTCGGAAAGGTCGAACAGCGGCAGTGCCTTCTTGATGCCCCCACCCGTTTCAAGCAGCTTGTCGCTCTCATCGCTGATACGAATGTCGAGGCCGAAATTTTCGTTCTGCTTCAAATAATCAACAATCTGCTGAGCGAAATGGTGGACGTTCACCACCATACGCTCAAAGCCTGCTGCTTTCAGCTTCATGACGGTGTGCCACAGCAGAGGCTGCCCACCTACCTTCACCAACGCCTTGGGCATTGTATCGGTTAATGGCTTAAGGCGAGTACCCAGCCCCGCCGCAAAAATCATTGCCTGTTTGCTCATTTCAGCCGCAAAGTTACGAATAAGTGAGCAAACGGCCAAATTTATTTCTATATTTCGGGTAAAAGACAATAAAAAAGTGCAAGCCTAAACTTGCACTTTCCTCAGTTGCGGAGGCAGGACTCGAACATGCGACCTCCAGGTTATGAGCCTGGCGAGCTACCAACTGCTCCACTCCGCGATGTTATTCAGAGGGCTTCCCTCATTTGCGGGTGCAAAGGTACTACTTTTTTTCCAATCCAGCAAATTTTCATTCATTTTTTTTGCACAACGGTTCAAAATGTGCAAAAATAACGGTCGTAAGTGCATATTTTTCGCATTTTTCTTGGTCAATTCAAATAAAAAGGATAATTTTGCACACGATACTTATAATGTGCAACAACATGTCAATATCAAAGACAAGACAATTGCTGGTAGATGTTGCTCGGCAACTCTTCGCCAAGAACGGACTGGAAAACACGACGATGAACGATATTGCGCTCTCGTCGGGCAAAGGGCGTCGCACACTCTACACTTACTTCAAGTCGAAAGAGGATATCTACTATGCTGTCATCGAATGTGAGCTGGAAAGACTTAGTGACAAGCTCGACGAGGTGGCCGCCAAGAAGATACGTCCCCAAGACAAGGTTATTGAACTGATTTACACCCATCTGAGCATGATTCGTGAGACTGTGGTACGCAATGGTAACCTGCGTGCCGAGTTCTTCCGTAACATTTGGATGGTCGAAAAAGTCCGCAAGAACTTTGATGATGCTGAAATCGAGCTCTTCCGTAAGGTGTATGCCGAAGGCAAGGAAGACGGGGAGTTCGACATTGACAACATTGAACTTGTGGCCGACATCACCCACTATTGTATCAAAGGACTTGAGGTACCTTATATATATGGTCGTATAGCCCACGGCATGACCGAAGAAGCCACCAAGCCCCAAGTAGCCAAAGTGGTGTATGGTGCCTTGGGCAAACTGAACAGGAAATGAATCACTATTATAATAAACAACTGAAAAATGGGATTATTAGAAGGTAAGACAGCACTTATCACTGGTGCTGCACGCGGTATCGGCAAAGCTATCGCGTTGAAATTTGCCGAGGAAGGTGCCAACATTGCATTCACCGACCTCGCAGTAAACGAAGAAACAGAACAGGAAATTGCCGCCAAGGGCGTGAAGGCCAAGAGCTATGCTTCGAATGCCGCCGACTTTGCACAGACCGAAGAGGTGGTCAAGGCCGTGAAAGAAGAGTTCGGAAGTATTGACATTCTGGTCAACAATGCCGGCATCACCAAAGACGGACTGATGCTCCGCATGACCGAACAGCAGTGGGATGCCGTCATCGCCGTCAACCTGAAGTCGGCTTTCAACTTCATCCATGCCTGCGTTCCCGTCATGATGCGGCAGCGTGGTGGCAGCATCATCAACATGGCTTCTGTCGTCGGTGTTCACGGCAATGCCGGACAGGCCAACTATGCTGCTTCGAAGGCAGGTCTGATTGCCCTTGCAAAGAGCATCGGCCAGGAGATGGGTCCCAAGGGCATCCGTGCCAATGCCATCGCCCCGGGTTTCATCGAGACCGCAATGACTGCCCAGCTGTCAGAAGATATTCGTGAACAGTGGAAGCAGAAGATTCCTCTTCGCCGTGGAGGTACGGTCGACGACATTGCCTCGTGTGCTGTGTTCCTCGCCAGCGATATGTCAAGCTATATCAGCGGACAGGTCATCCAAGTGGATGGTGGAATGAACATGTAAAATGAAAAGCCCGCCGATTGGCGGGCTTTTCATTTTCTTATTTTGCATAGAGAGCAACAATTGTCTCGTATTTCTCCTGCTTGCCAGAGGTCTGCTTAGGCTCCTCAACCTTCTTTCCGTACTCATATACCTGCTCGAAGGTGAGCTTGCCATCCTCGAAGTCCTTGCCAATACCGCTGTCGAAGCTGGCATAGCGAGCCTTCTTCATGGCGGGCAGCTCGGAGTTCTCCAAGATGTCGGCTGCATTCATCAAGGCGCGGGCCATAGCATCCATACCGCTGATGTGAGCAATGAACAAATCCTCGAGGTCAGTACTGTTACGGCGAATCTTGGCATCGAAGTTCGTACCGCCATTGCCCAGGCCGCCATTGCGGATAATCTCCATCATAGCCTGAGTCAGCTCGAAGTTGTCAATGGGGAACTGGTCAGTATCCCAGCCATTCTGAGCGTCACCACGGTTGGCATCGATAGAACCCAGCATACCAGCATCAACAGCGCAAGCCAGCTCATGCTCAAAGGTGTGACCAGCCAGCGTAGCGTGATTCACCTCGATATTCACCTTGAAGTCCTTATCCAGACCATGAGCCTTTAAGAAACCAATAACGGTCTCGGTGTCAACATCATACTGGTGCTTAGAAGGCTCCATCGGCTTCGGCTCAATCAGGAACGTGCCCTTGAAGCCCTTGCTACGGGCATAGTCGCGAGCCATGCCAAGCATGGTAGCCATGTGCTCCTTCTCGCGCTTCTGGTCGGTATTCAGCAGACTCATATAACCCTCACGGCCACCCCAGAACACATAGTTGGTACCGCCCAGCTTGATGGTAGCATCGATGGAGTTCTTAATCTGAACGATAGCACGTGCCACAACGTCGAAGTCGGGATTTGTGCTAGCGCCATTGGCATAACGCTTGTTGCCAAACACGTTGGCTGTACCCCAGAGCAGCTTGATGTTGGGGAACTGCTGCATTTTCTCCTGAGCATAGTCGGTGATAGCCTTCATACGAGCCTCGTACTCAGCGATGGTGTCGGCCTCCTCAACAAGGTCTACATCGTGGAAGCAGAAGTACTCGATGCCGAGCTTATCCATAATCTCGAAACCTGCGTCCATCTTATCCTTGGCACGCTGAACAGCATCAGCAGCCTTATCCCACTCATAAGAACGAGTCTGACCACCGAACTGGTCAGCAGAAGCGCCACCCAGTGTGTGCCACCAGGCCATAGCGAACTTCAGCCAATCCTTCATCTTCTTTCCCATCACGACCTTCTCAGGCTCGTAATAGTGGAAAGCCATTACATTCTTACTGTCCTTTCCCTCGAAAGGAATCTTACCGGTAAACGGAAAATACTCTTTTGCCATAATATTTAGTCTTTGTTAATTGTTAGATATTCTTTTCCAAAGCTTTCTTCCAGTTCTCGTATGCAGCGAGATATTCACTACGCTTTGCCTGGTCTGGTTCAATGACCTCCAACTTATCCAATGTTGCAAATGCTTCATTGTTGTCCTTATAGATACCGGCACCAATACCAGCTCCCTTGGCTGCGCCCACACTGCCGTCGGTGTCATACAACTCAATCGTAGCACCGCTGACTCCTGCCAATGTGTTGCGGAACAATGGAGAGAGGAACATGTTAGCCTTGCCGGCATGAATCTTCTGAATATCCATACCCATCTGCTGCATAATCTCCATGCCATAGCAGAACGAGAACACAATACCCTCTTGGGCAGCACGTACAAGATGAGCCTTGTTGTGCTTGTTGAAGTTCAGACCATTGACAGAGCAACCGATTTCCTTATTCTCCAACACACGCTCGGCTCCATTGCCAAACGGAATAATGGTCACGCCCTCGCTGCCAATGGGTACTGTTGCTGCCAGATCGTTCATCTCAGCATAAGAAATGTCAGGTGTGATATTACGGTGTACCCAGGCATTGAGAATACCTGTACCATTGATACACAACAGGACACCCAGACGGGTTTGATCTATCGTATGATTGACATGTGCGAATGTGTTGACACGTGACTTCGGGTCATAGTTCACATCACCTAACACACCATATACCACGCCCGAAGTACCTGCTGTAGCAGCAATTTCTCCAGGATTCAGTACGTTCAGTGACAATGCGTTATTAGGTTGGTCGCCACCACGATAAGTAATCGGAGTGCCCGCCTGCAAGTCTAACTCTGCAGCAGCCTCCGCACAAACCTCGCTCTGCACTGCAAATGTCGGAACGATATCAGCAATCAATGACTTGTCAAAGCCATAATAATCCATCAGGAATTCAGCCACCTGATTATTCTTGAAGTCCCAGAACATTCCTTCTGAAAGACCACTGACAGTCGTGTTAGCCACGCCGCTCAACTTCAAGGCAAGATAATCACCCGGAAGCATCACCTTATATATATTATTATAGAGAGCAGGCTCGTTTTCTTTGACCCACGCCAATTTTGCTGCCGTGAAGTTACCAGGTGAGTTCAACAGATGGCTCAAGCACTTGTCTGCGCCCAAATCACGGAATGCTTTCTCTCCATACGGAACAGCACGCGAGTCACACCAGATGATAGAAGGACGAAGTGCCTTCAAATCCTTGTCTACACAAACCAGACCGTGCATCTGATAGGAAATACCAACAGCCTTGATGTCCTCTGCCGTAGCACCAGCATCAGCCATTATCTTCTTCAATGAAAGCTTTGCGTATTCCCACCAAGATTCAGGTTCTTGTTCAGCCCAACCAGCCTTTACGGCCATAATAGGAGCCTCCTTTTCAGGATAGAAGGCTGAAGCTACACACTTGCCATTATCGGCATCCACTAACGATGCTTTGACAGATGAACTGCCGACATCGAATCCTAATAAATATCTACTTGCCATATTACACTGTTTTTTCTATGTTAATAGTAATACGTTTTCAATGCAAATTTCCCTAAAAAAACTCACATAAACAACTTTTTTGTGTTAAAAGGGCATTTTTTTACAATAATTTGAGTACAATTAAAATATTTTTTTTACCTTTGCACGATAGAAAGTACGAATGAACGAAAATACATTTCATCTATGAAAAAGAAAATACTGATTCTTGATGACAAAGAGACCATCGCAAAGGTGCTCTCCATTTATCTAATGAGTGACTATGACGTACAGTGGCTCCCCGACGGTTTGCAGGGGGTAAAGTGGCTTCAGGCGGGCAACACTCCGGATCTCATCATTTCCGATATCCGCATGCCGGGTATGCGTGGTGACGACTTCCTTGAATGGATTAAGCAGAATGAGTTGTTCCGCCACATTCCTGTCATCATGCTCTCCAGCGAAGACTCCACCAGCGAACGCATCCGTTTGCTTGAAATCGGTGCTGAAGACTACATTGTCAAGCCATTCAATCCGATGGAGTTGAAGATTCGTGTGAAGAAGATTCTGCCGAACTGACCGAATATCCATTGAAACACGTTTATATATATGATAGGTATAGTATATTTAGGGAACAATCCCCAGACTGAGGAGCGCCTGAAATATATTCCCGGAAGGCTCGTCCAGCTGACAAAGACATACAAAGACGCTGCAACGGCATGTGCTCCACATGTCCGTAACGAGCACTTTCTCGTATTCTTCGAGAAGAATGTACGTACCGAGGACATCACTGCCATCACCTATCTGCGTAAGAAATGTTCCAATATTTATATCATTCTTTTGACAGAACCTTTATCGGGTGAAGAACGGGACATCTATCAGAAATGCGGCATCAATGACACATTAAGTGTGAATGCTTCCGTGACAGAACTGAATAAAAAGATTCAGTTCATCAGCGACCGAGAGAGCATCATGTTTGATGACCAAGTATCAAAAAAACACATCCTGCATTTCAAGATTCCTTTGTGGAAACGCCTGTTCGACATCTTCTTCTCTGGGTTGGCCATCATCATCCTGTCGCCAGTTTTCATTATTACCGCTATCGCCATCAAGTTGGAAAGTCCCGGACCAGTATTGTTCAAGTCGAAACGAGTAGGAACGAACTACACCGTCTTCGACTTCCTCAAGTTCCGGTCTATGTATTCGGATGCTGAGAAGCGGCTGAAAGAAGTAAGCAAAGAGGCAGGCAACCAGTATGCAGAGAAAGAAGAACCTGCAGAAGAAAGCCATGCCACTATCACTGCTCCTTTAGGCGATGAAGCCGAGCAGGCTATGTTAGCATTGGGAATGGAATCCGATATGATGATCAGCGACGATGAGGTGATGCTCGTCGGTGATGATTTCGTTGTTGCTGAGAGCGATTTCACCAAACAAAAAGAAGAGGAAATCAACAATGCATTTGTAAAAATCGAGAACGATCCCCGCGTTACCAAAGTGGGGCGTTTCATCCGCAAATATAGTATTGACGAACTTCCCCAGCTCTTTAACATTCTTAAAGGCGACATGTCTATCGTTGGCAACCGCCCATTACCTCTATATGAAGCCGAGAAATTGACCATCGACTCCAGCATCGACCGTTTCATGGCTCCCGCCGGACTTACAGGTCTGTGGCAGGTAGAAGAGCGAGGAAAGGGCGGCTTGATGTCAGCCGAAGAAAGAAAGCAACTCGACATCACCTATGGACGGACTTACAACTTCCTGCTCGACATGAAGATTATCTTCCGTACTCTCACTGCATTTGTTCAAAAAGAAAACGTATAACATTTAAACTATATTTGATTATAACATCAAACGATGAATATATTAAAACGCATATTGTTGCTTTTTGCATTTACTACCACGTGGTCTATTGTTTTCGCTCAGTTTAACGAAAGTGGTATCAGTGCAGGATTCTTTGACTCCAGTAAAGAAAACACCATTAACTTTTCTGAATTTCACTTACCACCATTGGCAGTATTATTCGAAAACGCAAAAGCCACTCCACAGATTCTTAGCCTGGCAAAAGCCCAGCAATTAGCTGAAGCAGAAGTAGCCAAGCAAAAACGTCACATATTCTCCTACGTCACAGGACATGCAAGCTACAGCTACGGTGTATCTGATATGTGGGGCAACAGTTCGTCGTCTTACAACATGCGTATCATGCAGTTTCAGGGCAGCGAGCAGAAATACTGGAACGTCGGCGTTAATTTAGCTGTACCTGTTGAGGATATTCTTGATTTAGGCCCAGCCATTAAACGTAAGAGGATGGAAGCCGAGCAAGCTCAGTTGCAAAAAGACCTTGCATACGACCAGTTAAAACTCCAGATTGCATCATTATTTGTCAAAATCACCAACAACCTTGTTACATTAAAAACTTTAAGTGAGAGTGCTGCAATCTACCAAGGTGCAGGTGCTTTGAATTTGGAGGAATTCCATAATGGAAACATGACCATAGAAGATTTTGCAGGAACAAAATTACATGAAAGTGATCTGGTTAATCAATATCAAGCATTACAAACGACACTTTTGACTGATATTTTGACTTTGGAGATTATTACCCACACACCAATTCTAACGAATTCCACAACCGAGATTACTTTGGATAGCAATGTTCGCAAATCAGACAAGCAAATTGCCAAAGAGAACAAAATGGTTGAGAAGCGCATAAAAAAAGCAGCTAAGGAAGAAGAAAAGAAAATTGAGGAATTAGAGAAAGAAGAAAAGAAAGCTGAGAAAGAAAAAGCCAAGCAAGAGGCCAAAAACGAAAAAAAGTAACGTGTAAAAATAACGTAATAAAAACAATAAATATGGATTTATTTAGATATATTGTTCGATTCTTATATAAAATACGCTGGTATCTGGTTATCCTGCCACTGATAGCTCTTATTGTTGCCTGGTTTTCAACACGGAATATGGAACGTGTTTACGACACAAGTACCACTATTTATACCGGTATGATTACCGGATATAACATTGAAGGTGCTACTGGAGGAGGTGGCGGTGGCAATGCCCAAACAAATATTGCCAACCTTATGCTCATTGTTACAACAGACGCCACCATCCATGAAGTTTCACTTCGTCTGTTTGCTCGTTGTATGATGTACGGAAACACCAAAAAGGACAACAACTATATTTCTGCTGAGCATTTCCGCCAGCTAAGCTCCTCTGTCCCTGCTGATGTCAAGGCACTCATCAATCGAAACGACGAAAAAGCCACATACGCAAACTTGAAAGCATACGAGAAACCGACTCAGGACAACTATTTGTTTGGCATACTAAACTATCATCCTTGGTTCGGCATTAATAGCATTACAAGCCGATTAAAAGTTTTACAACTTCCAAAGAGCGATATTATTGACATTGGCTATTCTGCTAACGATGCTGGTATAGCCTACAACACGCTCGACATTTTGAACGAGGTGTTTGGACGTCAGTATCAGGATTTACGATATGGCGAGACAAACGCCGTCATCAAATTCTTCGAGAAAGAAGTTGCTCGTCTATACAAGCTTCTGACTGGAGCAGAAGACGACCTTATCAGATATAATATAGACAGGCGCATCATTAATTATGGTGAACAAACCAAAATGGTTGCAGATCTGGATGCAAAGCACAAGACATCCGGCAACGATCAACTCATGGCCTACACGACCAGTAAGGCGATGTTGGACTACTTGGAAAGACAATTAGGTAATCGTGCTAAAATTATCCGTGCCAACAGGGATTTCACAGACCAAATTAATGATATATCCCGTATCCAGTCACGTATCTCCAACTTAAGGTTGATGAATAGCGAGGGAGGGGCAAGTGATGAAGCACAAATTGAATTAGCAAAAGCAGAAAAGAAGTTGCAAGAGACCACAGCCAAAGTGAAAGATTTGACCCGCGATATAGAAGCTGGTTCATATAGTTCTGATACGGGTGTCAAAGCGGGCGATATGATTAGCAAATGGTTGGAACAGGTCCTGATTTTGGAAAAGACAAAAGCTGAAATGTCAGCTCAAGACATCATGCGCCAAGATCTTGACAAAGATATCCTATATTACGCTCCGATTGGTGCAACTATTGCCCGCAAGGATCGCCATATCAGTTTCATTGAAGGCAACTACATGGAAATGCTAAGAGCATTAAACCAGGCTCGCTTACGCCAACGTAACCTGCAAATGTCAACAGCTACCCTCCGAGTTCTGAATCCTCCCATGTTCCCCATGAATGCCCAACCCACCAATCGTATGATGATATTACTTGGTGCATTCATGCTGACCTTCCTGCTAACAGCCATGTACTTCTTTATCATCGAACTGCTCGATCGTACACTGCGTGACCGTATGCGCTCTGAAAGGATTACCAAGATTCCCGTTATGGGCTGTTTCCCGAAAGAAAGCAATTTGCGTTACCGTCGGTATAACAAGGCCATCAGTGATATGGCATTGCGTCAGCTATCAAAATCATTACTACCCCATTTCACAGAGGGGCAGCAAAATGTCCTGAATTTGCTATCTACAGATGCCGCCAATGGCAAAAGCTATATAGCCCAAGAATTACAGAATTACTGGATTTCCATTGGTTTGCATGTACGTTTGCTGACTTACGATGAGGATTTCTTGGCCGAGGACAGCAAATATATTATGGCTAAAGACGTTAAGGATTTATGTCCGGATTTAATGCCCAATGAGATTGCCATTGTTGAATACCCGAATTTGGACGACAACTCCATCTCACCTGCTTTATTAAATACAGGTACTATCAACTTATTAGTCACCCGTGCTAACCGTACCTGGAAGGATGTTGACCAGAAAGCACTCAAAGAATTGCAAGCGCAACTTAAGAATAAGGATTCACTCTATATGTACCTAACTGAAGCCCAACGTTATGCAGTAGAAGAGTTTGTTGGCCAGCTTCCCCCCTATACGCGTTTCAACAACTTTGTTTATCGCATATCCCAGATGGGTCTGACTGCAGTAGAAAATAGCCACGCTAAGTAATGGCGACAAGCATATCAAACTATACTACCGAAAACAGAGGAAGAGTTTTACTACTCTTTCTTCTGTTTTTGTTGGCTATCTATGAGCTTATTACAGCAGGTCTCCCAAACTTTGCCATTATATGTCTTTTACCTCTAATTGTAGTCTACATCTACATCACATTTAAATGGAGGATGTTTACATTTTGGACACTCATAGTGGTCAATTACTTTCTCCAAATGAAGGATATTCATGTTCCTGGTCCAATGTCGCTTCCTGATGAACTTTTAGAGTTGATTCTATTAGCTATTGCTGTCATTGATTCCGAGCAAGATCCCCATTTCGCAAGAGCAGACAATCTGATGCTATTAGCTGTTATGATTTGGTGCGGTTTCTGTACTCTTGAAGTATTCAATGACTCATGTAATTTGGGAATAAATATTGGTGCATGGTTTACAGGATTCCGACTATTAGCCATTCAATTGGTCTGGATTTTGTTAGTTTTTTCTATTTACATTTCCTCTCCTCAAATCTTAATGACATACCTAAAACTATGGGCACTATTGGCTGTATTTTCTGCATTCTGGACATATAAGCAAGAATATTGGGGTATGACTTCTGCTGAAAAGATTTGGATGGAGACACGAGGCAGGACAACACACATCCTCAATGGTGGAACATTGATAAGATATTTCTCCACATTTAGTGATGCTGCCAATTACGGTTGTAATGCTGCTGCATCTGCCGTTGCTTTCATTATTTTTGGAATAACGAACAACCTGAAAAAGGGCAAAATTTTCTTCCTCATCGTTGCATTGATTGTCATTTGGGGTATGTTCCAATCGGGAACTCGAACTGGTATTTTCTGTTTGGCAGCAGGTCTGATGACTTATATATTCTTATCAAAATCGGTCAAAATTGCGGTTCCATTTACCATCCTATTTGCAATTGTAGGATTCCTGTTGGTATTTACGACTATCGGTAACGGTAACCAGCAAATCCGAAGAATGCGATCTGCATTCAATAAAGATGATGCCTCAGCAAACGTGCGAGACATCAACCAAGAAGCCATCAAGAAATACATCAAAGATGCTCCATGGGGTATCGGAATGGGTATGAGCCCCGAAAATGTACCAGCAAACAATAAATTCAGAAAGTTGTCAACAATCCCTCCTGACTCCGAATATGTCTTTATTTGGGTTCATACGGGGCCTATTGGCATTACCATCTTTGTTTGTTGTATGGCTCTTATGCTTTTTGGAGGATGCATTGTTGTGTTATTCAAATTACGAAACAAGACCCTTATAGGTATTGGGGCAGGACTTTGCGGAGCTTTTGTTGCTATCCAATTTGGAGGTTATGCCAACCAAGTTCTTTATCAATACCCAAATGGTCTGACCTTTTTCGGTGGAATGGCCATTGTATATGTCCTGCCCTATTTGGAACCAGAATGGGAAGAATATGAAAAGAGACGTATTGCACAAATAAAAGAGAAGAAACGACTTAGACTGGAAAAGAAGCGCAAATTACTCAATATAAAACTATAAATATTGGATAATGACTTGTCTATCATCACCGTCAATTACAATGGGTTGGAAGATACCTGTGCGTTAATTGATAGTATCCCCTTCAACGACAAGATGGAGGTGATTGTGGTAGATAATGGTTCCAAGACAAACGAGGCAATACTCATCAGCCAACGTTATCCATACGTAATCACCATTCGTAGTGAACAGAACTTAGGCTTTGCTGGTGGAAACAATTTAGGAATCAAGGCCGCACGTGGAAAATACTTGTATCTAATCAACAACGACACAGTATTTAGAGGAGAAAACTTTTTCCAACCATTGATTGACCGGCTGAACACCTCTGACAAGATCGGTATGGTATGTCCGAAGATCCGGTTTGCCTGGGACAACAACCCTATACAGTTTGCAGGCTACACCCCACTTTCTTCTTTCACCATGCGCAATCAGGCCATCGGATTTGGCGAAGAAGACAAAGGGCAATACGATACACCCCACCCCACCCCTTATGCTCACGGAGCTGCCATGATGGTTTCCCGCAAAGCACTGGAGCGCGTTGGTATGCTGCCAGAGTGCTATTTCCTCTATTACGAGGAGCTTGACTGGTCAATGATGTTCAGACGAGCCGGCTATGAAATATGGTATGAACCTGCCTGCACCATCTACCATAAGGAAAGCCGTTCCACTGGGCAAGACAGCCCGCTCCGCACTTACTACCTAACACGCAACCGACTCTTATTCGTAAAACGGAATGTCAAAGGCGTGATGAAATATGTATCATATAGTTACTTACTTATCATCGTTGGTTTGCGAGATATGCTTAAACACATATTCAAAGGCAGAACCGACCTCCTGAATGCAACCTATAGAGGTGTTCGCGACTTCATAAAAATATAATTCTCAAATCAAATAATTATGGACTTCTGGTGGATTCTATATATCATTGACGGACTGCTCTTTGCTTTTGTAGCACTTACAGTAGGCTATGTCGTCTTTTATTCCATTACATCATTGTTCAGCAGGACACAGGAAGTGCCCAAGGCAAAACAGCAGAACCGTTTCATCATCCTTATTCCAGCCTACAAAAGTGACAAGACCATTGTCCAAACTGTGGCCTCTATTCTGAGCCAAGATTATCCACAACGCATGTTCGACGTAGTGGTTATCTCTGACCATCAAAGAGAAATGACCAACATGCGGTTAGCCCAGTACACCATCACATTGCTGACCCCAAATTTCGAGAAAAGCAGCAAGACCAAGTCGCTGCAGTATGCTGTTCTCAATTTGCCAGCCTTTAAGATTTATGATGTCGCTGTCGTTCTCAATTCCAACAGTATTGTGGAACCAGAATTCCTTGACAAACTGAACAATGCGTACGAGACGGCTGGCACAAAAGCCATCGTAACCCATTTGATGCCTCGCAATCGTGATACATCCTCTGCCCGACTAAGTACTGTTTTCGAAGAAATCAACAATTCCATATTCCGCCGTGGACACATCGCTTTAGGACTCTCGGCCGCATTGACCAGCACCGGCGTGGCTTACGATTTCGAATGGTTCAAGAAGAACCTCATGAAAGTCCGCACCAGTACTGAGGACAAGGAATTGGAAGCCATGCTTATCCACCAACAAATTTACGTAGACTACTTTGATGATATCCATGTCTACACAGAACGGAAACGCGAAACTGCAGATTTCAATAAACAACGCCGTAGCTGGGTTCTCGAACAATGGTATAGTGCTTTAAAAAATATCCGATTCCTTCCTGCTGCCATCTTTAACCAACAATACGACTGGGTTGACAAAATCCTGCAATGGCTGCTGCTTCCGCGCACCATCCTCTTTCCCATCCTTGTGCTCATGAGCATTATCCTCCCGTTCATTTACTTCACGCTTGCCATCAAATGGTGGGTTGTTTCTGTTATATGGGGATTCTCCTTAGCCTTGGCCACCCCCAATGAATTGGTAGATAAGAACTGGGACAAAGACTTCATATCCATTCCTTTAGCAATACTGAAAACCCTCATTACAAAGATACGCAACAAAATCACCAAGAAATAACCTAAGCCTATGTTCTGGACCGTTTTACATATTG
>JAEEGH010010673.1_pt1 | contig 21012 bp, 12 predicted proteins | sample 9134181 | NCBI WGS metagenome assembly JAEEGH01 (sample SAMN16246544, study PRJNA631951) | gut metagenome | biome: gut microbiome; feature: rumen; material: DP-attached | host: Bos | place: Iran: Karaj | collected 2018-10
GATGATGACCAGCGTTGAACCGATCTTCAACTTTGAGCTATAAGTCTTGCCGGTGTAGCTGAGCATCCTGGCTTTTTCGGCACGGGCCTGTGTCTTGGTCGAGATGTTGAGCACGGTGTCGCGGCTGTCGTCGTTGGCATATCCACCCGAGTGCATGTTCTGTATCGTCTCCTTGGTGAAACGCTCCTGTGACGCGATGAAGACTTTCTCGCTCAGGCTGTTGTACTCTCGCAGCATCTCGCTGTAGCCGTCCTTCTCTTGTGAGTCATAGGCATTGTAGGACGATGCCACATGGTTGAATGCCGTGTGGTCCAGCATGAGCTCGACATTATAGTTTGTGATGTCCTTGCTGGGATAGCTCAGCCTTACCTCATCTTTTTGGGGCAAGAGACCGAACACCAGCTGGGTGCCGTCGTTGAAGAACCACTCGCCGTAGCGCCGTGCCAGTCGCCTGAGGAACTGGAAATTGGTCTCGTTATACTGCACTGTGTAGGGGATGGGCTCGGTAAAGCGTGAATCAATCTCGGTGTCCAGGTCTCCGCTGTAGGCCTCGGTGACGTCGCTGACAATGTCGTTGAGCGTCATGTTCTCGAATGACTTACAGTTCAGGTTGTCGTTGAGCGCCGCGTCCCAACTGCGTGCCTCAACTTGTATGCTGTAGAGGCTGGCGTTCCTGAAGCCTTGGGCCGAAACGATGAAACCCTTGAACTCGATGTCGGCAGTGCTGTCGTTGTCACTGTTGAGGGACAGGTTCTCGATGTTCTCGGTTTGCAGCGTCATCGTGATGGGCTTGCCGATAATCTCCCCGCACACCTCGAACATGGCCTCCTTGATGTTCTCGTCAGGGCCCTTGTGGATGGTGAATGACAGCGCGTTGTGGGCAAGCATCGCCTGCCGCAGGGTGAAGTTGTCCATGCGGTATTTGGAACCGTTGAGTTCGATGTTGAACCCCGAGGACATAGTGCCGTCGATGGCAACTGATATGCTTTTGATTGTTGTTGACACAGCTTAAAATGGGTTTACAGGGGTGACAAAACGGTTAAGTCCATTCGTTGGAGAACTCAATGCTGCCAGTAACGCCGATGGAGATGACCTCAGCGCTGATGGTGATGGTTGAGTACATGATGCGGCTGTCCTTGTCGTTGAAGTAGTCTTGAAGCTCAATGCAGTAGGCGTTCTTGAAATTGACCGTCTTGTAATTGGGCTTGTTCTGATGGTAATGGACGGCAAAGAGGAAGCGGCCAGACTTGACCTCGGTCTTGTTCGCCATCCACTTGTAGAAGAACAGGTCATCATCGCTCATCGCCGGAGCTTTGAATGTGATGGTGCCGCCCTTGATGCGGGAAACGGGTATTCCTGTTTCATCGATCTCCTGCCTGAAGCTGTAGGCGCACTCCACCACACCATAGCGTCGCCCTCCTATCTGCAGCTCGCCCTTAAAGGCGAAATTGTCCATTATATCCATACTGTATTCAAGTGAAAAGTTTCGGTAACTGTTTTAATAAGGAAAAAGGGGTGTGTCAAAATGCCTTGTTACGGAATGTTGCCTTGCGTTTTGACACACCCGTGAATGGGGACTGGATTAGTTGTCGATGGTCCAGCGGTTGTTGTGACGAGCGTTACCAATCTGGATCTCCTTAGCCGAGATGGTGAACTCCTCATACTGCAGCAGTGAGTTGGTCGAGTCATAGGTCTCGGCATACTCTACCACGTAGCCTTCCTTGAACGAGAGATGCTTCATCTCACCACCCTGACGGTTGGGGAACGAAATCTCGCCGCTCTTGCTCATGTAGGTGTCGATCATCCACTCGAGCAGGTCGGTGTTGCCGTCGTCGTTGGATTTAACCTTGACGTAGATCTTGCCACCACGGGTAGTGCCAGTGGGCTGACCTTCAACGTCGGTCTGCTGGTTGAGTTCATACCTTACGAATAATACTTCGCGTTCCTGGATGCCATCGGCTTTGATTGTAGCAGTTCTTGTAGCCATAATCTAGAATGTTGTTAAAGTTAATAAAAAGAATTAATTATAGAAATGATAGGTTATTGTACGTTTTGGTCCCATTCCACGCCTGCCGTGCCGTTGTGGCCGGTGAGCTCAATGAAGAAGTTCTTGGCGGCAAAGAAGGGCTTGAGCTCCACCTGGATGGAGATGTCCTTGGTCTTGGGATCCTGGTTGATGCTCTTGAGGTTGTAGTTCTCGATGAGTTTGCCAGGGCCCTTGTAGTCGCTCAGGAAGTCGTGAACGGCCTGCTGCAGCTCGGCCTTGACTTGGGAGTTCCAGTTGATGAATGCCTCATCGTTGAAGAAGTTTTGGAACACCTTGCCGATCCAGTCAAAGGTGCGCACGATGGGGTACTCCTGCAGACCGATGGTGGCTCCGTTGTAGAGCGAGCGGTTGGAGAAGGCCATAGTGCGTCCATCCTCCTCGACCATGGGAATAACGCCCTGGTCGATGAGGGCAGCGATCTCACTCTTGCGCAGGTCGAGTCGTGCACCCTTGACGTTGCTCAGGGTGCCATACTTCTTGCCTGCCGAGCCTTGGGCAATGACGGTCTCCTCGGTGTTGCTCATGCGTCCGGCCAATGCCGCTGATGCAGGCAGATAGATGTCATCATCCTCGCCGGCGAGTTCCGATTTCTTGCGTCCCAAGATGTAGTTGCACGACATGACCACGTTGGCCAGCTGGGCGTCTTGGCCCTGCAGGTTGGCATCATCGAGCTCGTCCTTAAGCATGGTGAAATTCAAGCTGTCCTTGAAGTCGGTGAGCATGATGACCTTGTTGCGGTAAGCCGTGTCGGCCCACATCCTGACGGTGGTGGAGTCTCCCAGGTATCCGGGAACGACGAGCAGGCTGTAGTTGTTCTTGACGCTCAAACGGTCGTAGTATCTCTCGAGCTCCTCGCGGATGGCGACGGTGTCATCCGAGTCGTGGTACTCCAGCTCGGCCTTGTTGACGTTCATCAGCGTGAGGCAGTCAATCTTGCCTTGGCCAGCGTTGGCAAAGAATGAGTCGAGAGCCCTATAGGTGATTTCGAGTTGCTTAATCTCCTCATGGATGTTGAACAGGTTGTCCTTGAGGTTGCGCTCGGCCTTGCCGAGTTTTTCCTTGCAGGAGTCGATGATCTGCATCGGGTCTGCGCCACCGCTCTCGAGGATGGATACCCAGAGCTCGAGTTCGGTTTTGAGTTTCTTGCGCGATTCGGCATAGGCTGCATCGCTCAAGAAGATGTTCTTGACTGCCTTGCGGCGGGGATCCATGTTCTCGACGCCCTTGATGAGGCCCTTGAGCAGCTGGAAACCGCCGAACTTGTTGAGCCCGCCCAGGCTGTCTTGCAGCAGCTCAGCAGGATTTTCTATTTTCTCTCTCTCGCGCAGCTGCGGTCCCTGCTCAAGAGGCTGTTTTTTCATTTCTTCGTCTGCCATGATAGCGATAACAATTAATGGTTAGTAAAAAATAGTTACTCTGCATCCTCGAGCTCGGCGAGCAGGGCTTTGAGTGCATTAGCCAGGTTGCCCTTGGCTGCTTCGTCCTTGAGGGTGTTGCGCAGGGTCTTGTTCTTCTCGAGTTGGCGGATGACCGAGTTGAAGGCGTCAATCTTGCCTTTCACGGCACCCAGGAGCTCACTCTGTTCAATCAGGCTCTCGTCTTCAAAGTCCTTGATGGACTTGAAGTCAAAATCCTCATAGACGGCTCCGCCCTCTTCGGTCTCGAGCGTGACGCCGTTCTTGCTCGGCTGGTAGTGCTCAAACACTTCGTTCATGTTCTTGGGCTTGAAGCCCTCGCGATCTTCGTCGGTGTTGGGAGCCTCGTCAGTAAACTGGTCGGCATAGAGCGTCCTGTTCTGGGGAAACTCGATGATGCCGTCCTGGGCATTGGCGTCCAAAACCTTGGTGATAACAGTTTTTCTTGCCATAATTAAAAGATTTTTTATTAATAATATTAATGAGAATTTATTCTTTTACTTCGCTTGCCTCGTCATTTGCAGCTTGTTCGTCTTGCTGCTCGGCAGCGGGTTGATCGGGAGAGTCGATGTCCCAGCAGATCTGCTTGTTCTCTTCATCGTACCGCATGGTCACGGTGTCGCCAGCAGTGATGTCGCCCGAGATGATGAGCTTGGACAACGGCCTGCGGATTTCCTTGCGGATGATGCCCAGGATGGGACGTGCGCCATAGTGGGCGTTAAAGCCGACGCGGGTCACATACTTGCGGGCGCTCTCGTCAATCACGAGGGTGACATTCTGCTCGTTGAGCGTCTTGAGCAGGTTCTTGATGTGGATGTCAAAGATGCGGTCGATCATCTCGGTGGTGATGGGCGAGAAGGGAACGATCTCGGTCAAGCGGGCGAGGAACTCGGGACGGAACTGGCCTTGCATGACTTCGAGCATCTGGTCGTGGGTGGGCACCTTGTTCTCGCCGAAGGACTTGAAGATGTAGTCGCTGCCGATGTTGGAGGTGAAGATGATCAGCGAGTTGGAGAAATCGCCGACACGGCCCAGACGATCATGAAGCTTACCCTCGTCCAGAATCTGCAGGAAGAGGTCGAATACCGATCTGTGGGCTTTCTCAATCTCGTCAAACAGCACTACCGAATAGGGATGCTGGCGAATCTGGTTGACCAGCAGACCGCCTTCTTCATAGCCCACGTAACCCGGAGGCGCACCGTAGAGCAGGGCCACCGAATGCTCCTCTTTGTACTCCGACATGTCGAATCGCAGGATGCTCGTCTCGTCATTGAACAGGAACTCGGCCAGGGCCTTGGCAAGCTCGGTCTTACCGGTACCGGTCGGGCCAAGGAAGAAGAATGAGCCCATGGGCTGTCCTTTCTTGTTAAGTCCTGAACGTGACTCATAGATGGCATCGAGAATGCTCTTGATGGCATGGTTCTGGCCCACGACGCGATTGTGCAGGATCTGCTCGGCATTGGACAGCTTCTCGCGTTCCTCCGACTGGATATTACCCATCGGGATGCCGGTCATCTTGGACACGACGTCGCGCACGGCTTCCTTGTAGAGCTTGTCCTGTTTCACGGCCTCACTGTCATCGCCGGCGAGTTGTGCCATCTCACTCTTGATCTTTGCCGATGAGAGTGCACGGTCGAGCAGGTCCAGAGCCGAGGAGGGCAGGTGGCGGTCGGGCATGTAGCGCTTAGCTAAGCGGACGATTTCCTCGGGCACATCGTCACCGATGGGCAGATGATGGAATTCCTCGTAGGCCGCACGCTTGTGCTGCAGGATTTCGATTGCTTGCTGCTCCGAAGGCTCCTCGATGGTGATTTTCTCGAAGAATGCCGTGAACTCCTTGTCTTTCTCAATATTCTTGGTATATCCGTCGATGGTCGCAGTGCAGATGACCTGAATCTGATTCTTGGACAAGAGCTTCTTGAGGTTGGGGAGGATGCCGTTCAGTACCGATTGCTGATCCTCGACGCGGTGGAAGTTCTCGATGACAAGCACCGGCTGGAGCAGGTCTGAAAGCCCCTCGGTAATTGTCTTGAAGCGGTCTTCGATCTCGCCCTTGTAGGTGACACCTTGGCTCAGGGCAATCAGGTCGAGCTCATGCGGCTGCAGGTTCTCGAGCGATGCCGGTACCTGCTTGTCATGTAGCCGTTGTACGATGGCTTCGATCAGGCTGGTCTTGCCCACGCCGGTCTCTCCGACAATCAGGATGTTGGCTCGGTCTTTCCTGGCCAGGACCTCGATAATCGACATGATCTCGCTATCAAAGCCCACGATGTCCTCGTCGGTAATATGGTCGAGCATGGGGATGCAGAAGTCCGACCCGGCCGATGCTGCCCTTGATGTTGAGCCAGAGGCTGCATTCGCCACCTTGTTGACCGATTTGGATGACGGCGACTTCATCGTTGCCAGGACCTTGTCGGCATTCAATGGAAGCGTCTTGAGCTGCTCAAATGAGAAACCGATGCCTGGAGTGACCAACGAAGCCAGCAGGCAGACTGCGTTCAGTTCGGGCAGACCGCACTTCTCGCTGATGTTCGCGGCCTCTTTGACCACATTCTGGGCGTCCTTGGAGAGTTGAATCCCCTTCATACCATAGGGGGACTTGTCGCATTGCTGCATGCGCATGTCGGCCCAGTCTACAAAGTAATAATAGTCCTCGTCGAGCGTGTCCTCGATAAAGTTGACCAAACCAGCCGACTTGTGGAGGAGGGCTCTGAAAAGATGTGCGGGCTCAATCAATGGTGATTTGTTGTCATTGGCAAAGGATTCGGCAATGTGAAGCAAATCAAAGGGTAGAGCTGCTAGGAGTTGAGTGTATTTATCCATTTGCTTGAAAATAAATGATGAAACTCAATTGATGATTGATAACTGGCAGGCGGGAACAAATGTGATGGCAACCGCTGCGACGCCACTGATTTGGACCACGACATGCTTGTTGCGTTTGATGCGCTTGATGATTCCCTCGACACCGGCAAAGTACCCCTCAGTGATCTCGACACGTTTGCCGATGCTGCCGGCAAAATCGCAGTTGTCGAGAATCATGAACTGGTCAGCAGGGGCCGAAGCCACCTTAATGAAATCATCCATCTGCTTGTCAGGGACACAGATGATCTCATGCTGTCCGGTCTCGAGTGACTGCCTTGTCATGTACCTCATGGGTTCAAACTCCGAACGAGTCATCTTCAATCCCGTCAGCACCTCCTTAGAGGTCCTGACAAATACGAGGTTGCGGATGGCCGGAATCATCTTTTTCTTTCTCTTCCCGTCTTTCATGTTGACATAGTCATATCGCATCGGCACAAAGTTCTCGATGTTCATGTCATCAAGCAGGCGTTTGATCTTTAATTCCCTGTTATAGGTAATGCGCATCGGATACCAGTGTATGTCGTGACGATTGGGCATTAGAGGTGTAAATGAACTGATACAAAAAGAGAGGGACACCATGTCAAATGACACAGCGGCTCAGGTAAAGTCATATGAGAACATAACCTCTCCATTATTATGCGCTGATATCCAGCAGCATAGACGATGCGTGTACATCAATCTATCCGTAAGAGAAATATATGCAGGAGCAAAATTAACAAAAAAAAATGAATTTTGGGGTTTGACGGCAAAAAAAATCGCTCAATAACTCAGTATTTACAACAGTTTTTTTTGAGTATTATCGTGTAAAATATGCACATTGATAAATATTTTTACTCGAAGTCATTGTTTGGCACGATAATTGTAGTATCTTTGCGGGCCGATTACAACCGGTACACACATTGGGGCTGACTGGCTTTGACAGCGTGTAGAGGTGGTAAGCAAGCATGCAGAGCGATAATGGCTAGGCTCTCAAATATCTGTCATTGACTCTTTTAAATGGCGAAAACAACTACGCTCTCGCTGCCTAACCGAAGCACAGTAAGTTCGGCTTTATCATCGCTCAAGGAGCGGTGACGAGACATCACCCAACTGCCCTCGCGCCGAGGCGGGTTGATCCGGTGGTGCAGGAATATCGGCGATAGGATTTGGCAAGCCTCGGGCCACGTCCGAAATTTAGAGGATAAGCCGCCGGTTGGTCGTCCCGGACCTGCCGTCGGTCGAAAATCAAGCCGGGACTAAGCATGTAGAAACCTTATTAGTTCCACGTTTGGACGAGGGTTCAAACCCCTCCAGCTCCACGGAGCACGAGTAACCATCTGCAAATCAGATAGTTACTCGCTGTTTTTATTGGAGCATCCAGCTCCAATAGATTCACTTGCAAGTCATTGGTTTTCAGTTATTTATGTATTTATATTACCACTTTATTCCCCCGTTATATTCCCCCGTTTATTGTCTTAAGAGTCCAATACGAATGACTAGACCCTCATACTAAGACAAAGAGGACGCGGCTATCACAACCGCGCCCCCTAACAGCAGGTAATATTGAGAAGCTATTCTACCAAGTCATCACTATTGAACTTTTTTAGGCAATGATTTCACGCCCTTGAGATCGGCGGCGGTGGCTTCGACAATGCTGATTGCATAGCCACCTCCTGGCACGGCTGTGAGGTTCACAACGCTCTTAGAGGTTACTATGCCCTTGCGGATGACATAAGCCTGCGAGTTGGTCTGATAGTCAGCATCCATCGCGTCAGCATAGACCGTAGCAATGTACTTTTTGCCTGGCTCCAGGAAGTTGAATTTGAGATTAGATGTGTGAGGCTGTTCTCCAGTCACACATCCCACGAACCAGTTTCCACTACCTTTTTGCTTGCGGGCGGCTGTGATATACTCCATCGGTTCGGCTTCAAGATAGAGCGACTCATCCCAATCACAGGGCACATCCTTGATGAACTGGAAGGCATCCATGAAGCGCTCGTAGTTCTCGGGGAAGTCTGCTGCCATCTGCAACGGACTGTACAGGGTCACATAGAGTGCCAACTGGCCGCAGATGGTGCTGTTGCAATGGTTGCCATTGTAGGTGTTCATCTCAAAGATACCCGGGGTGTAGTCCATCGGGCCTCCCTGCAGACGCGTAAAGGGCAAGATGGCGGTATGGCCGGGTCGAGTGCCCTCAAAGGCCTGATACTCGGTACCGCGTGCACTCTCGTTACCGACGAGGTTGGGCCACGTGCGGCACAGTCCAGTGGGACGTACGGCCTCATGGGCGTTGACCATGATGTGATAGTCGGCTGCCCGCTCGACGGCATGCTGGTAATGGTTGATTTCGAGCTGACTGTAGTGGTGCTCACCACGAGGGATGATATTACCCACATAACCGGTTTTGACAGCATCATAGCCGTAATCCTTCATGAGCTGGTAAGCACGGTCCATATACTTCTCGTAATTCATCACCGATGACGATGTCTCGTGATGCATCATGATTTTAACACCACGTAAATGAGCATAATCGTTCAGGGCCTTGATATCAAAGTCGGGATAAGGAGTCAGGAAGTCAAAGACTTTTTCCTTCATGTTACCACTCCAGTCTTCCCAGCCGATGTTCCAGCCCTCAACGAGAACCTGGTCAAAGCCATGGTCGGCAGCAAAGTCGATATAACGGCGCACATTGGCATTGTTGGCCGAATGACGTCCCGAAGGACGGGCACGGCTATAGTCGGTCTGTCCCAGTTTTACCGAGGGATAGTCATTGGTATAGTGCCAATCGCCCTTGCCAGAAATCATTTCCCACCACACACCAACGTACTTGGTGGGATGGATCCAACTGGTATCCTTGATTTTGCAGGGCTCATTCAGATTAAGAATGAGACTTGAAGCGAGCACCTTGCGTGCATCATCAGTGATGAGGATTGTGCGCCAGGGAGTGTGGCAAGGCGTCTGGAGATAGCCTTTCATGCCCTTGGCATCGGGAGTGAGGTGGGAAACGAAGGTATTGCTGTTACCCATGAGTTCAAGGTGCATGGCAGGATAGTCCACCAATGCGGCCTCATGCAGGTTCAGGTAGATGCCGTCGTCGGTCTTGAGTTGCAGGGAGGTCTGCACACCGTGGTCCGAGAAAACGGTCTGTGACAAGTTGCCGGTGATGGTGCCGCGCAACAGGCTGCTGATTTCGCTCAGGCGGGAACGTGTGTACTCATACTCCTGCGTGTCGTAGTCGCCAGCAATCCACCATGCAGTGTGGTCGCCAGTCATGGCGAACTCGGTGCGTTCTTCCTTGACAGTGAAGTAGTTCAGCTTGCCCTCTTGAGGGAATTCATATCGCAGGCCGACACCATCGTCATAGACGCGGAAGCGGATATTCATCAACCGCTCTGTCTTGGGCTGAGCCAAACGCACCAGCAACTCGTTATAGTGATTGCGGATGTTTTTATATTCGCCCCAAACAGGTTGCCACGTCTCGTCGAAGGTCGAAGTCTCCTGTCCCTTGAGGACAAAGCCCTCGAGCAGATCTTCGGCATTGGCAAGATCAAAACCAAGGTGTGACGGCAAGACCACGGGCTCCTGCTTATAGGTCACGCCATAAGTCGGCTGGCCACTTGCTGTGAGCGAGAAGTTCACTTGTATCTGGCCATCGGGCGAGGTGACGGTCTGTGCCGCCATGGCCATGCAGGCCATGGCGAGACACAGGGTCACAAATTGTTTTTTGAAGCAGTGTAACATATCTATTATTATCCTTAAAAACAAACTTATTTGCTCAGTCGCACAATCTTGCAGCCATGAGCGGGAATGGATGCCGAGAGTGAACTTGCTGTGCCCTCGTCGGCATGCAGCCACAGGTCACGCACTTTCCACTCGCCACTGGCGCCCAGTTGGCTGAAGTCCACGCTGACGGTAGCGTTCTGGTCGCTGCGGTTGAACAGGCCAACAACGTAGTCACCATTCTGCATAGTGCCATACCATATCACACTATTCAGACCCAACTGGTCGTTGAGAGGCTTGCCTACAAAGCCATCGGCACGCAGTGCAAGCAGTTCGCTATTGGTATAGAACGACACGTTGTTGCCGATCGTGGACGGTTGGTCGGCCACTGCAACAGGACCACCAGCCATGAGCTGCAGCGAGATGGCAGTCTGGCGCTCGGCATCGGTGTCATACTTGTTCAGGCGCAGGAAGTCACCGTCGAGAATGACCTGGTTGCGGCCGGTGATGTGTGCCCAGTAACTGAATCCGTCAAACTGGTTCATGCAGTTGGGCCAATTGGAATAGGACTTGCCCTTGTCATGCGATGAAGTGTGCCTCCACCCGCCATCGCCAGTATCGGCCACGATGCGCACCATGTTACCGTATTTTGCCTCGACCTCGGCATCATTGAAGAGATGGGGCATCACCAACGAGGTGAAGATACCATATTTCTTGGCAGCCTGGGCAATGTAAGCAAGGGCGCGAGCGTAACTCTCACGGCCGTAACCGCGGCCCACCGTACCGGTATAGCGGTCCTTGCCGTCCTCATACCATGACAGGAAGTCCATGCGGATGAATTCCACGCCCAGTTCCTTGTAGTGCTTGAAGAACCCGTCGATATACTCCTGTGCACCGGGTTGCTCGCTCACTACCCACGTGAACCACATGTCTTGGGCATTAGGATTCTGAACGGCCTGTTTGCCGTTATACACAAGGTCCCCAAAGGTGTGATTTGTCCCTTGAACCTTGGTGTTCAGCGGGCCGTGAATCCACAACGGGTTGTCATAGACGCCCAATTTGAGGCCACGGGCTTTACACTTGGCCACGAGATCGGCAAGTGACATTGAGCCGTAATGTGTCATGTATCCCGAGGCATCTTTGGCCTGCATGGGGATGAAACCATCGGTGCACACCATGTCATAGCCGTAAGGCTTCAGGTCGGTGGCTACCCAATTGATGATTTCGTCCCACTGGGCCTCGGTGAGGTCCATATCGCTGTTGCTGACACCGTTCTTTTCCTGCTCGATGCAATACTCATACACGCTCCAGTACAGGGGAGCCTTTACGCCGTCGTGAATACCCTCAACGACTGGCAGATCGGGCAATTCGGCCTTAGGCGGATAACGCATTTCGATATCATCGTTACATGCGCCCAGCATGGTAAGGGCAGCCAATGCGATGGATAATAATATGCTCTTTTTCATATCTTATGTTTTTAATTAGTCATTGGTGATTTCTTCCACTTGAATTGTCCAGTGCTCCAGATCAAAGGTGATGCGGTAGTTGGCCGATTCTTCGACACGCCACTTGTCGTCAGGACCGTTGGTGAAGACGAAGTTGGGGTTTTCAACTCCAGTCTTGTTGATCTTGCAGTCGGCAAAGGTGGGACGGATAAAGGGCACATCCCAGCTGCCGGTAGCGATGCAGGCCTTCATCTCGCCGGGGACGAGAGTGCCCTCATACTTGAAGATATACTGCGACACCTTGGTCAACTGTGTCGGGGCATCGATGCTCCAGCCGTTGGGGGTGGCATCACCGACGATATAAACGGCCTCCGCTGATATGGGTTCAGGTCCAACGGGGTCAAGTTCACCCAGGTATTCAGCCTTCAACGTGTAGTTCTCCAAGTCAAAGGTCAGTCGGTACTTACCAGCCTCTTCGACCTTCCACTTGTCATCAGGATTGGCTACGAAGATGAATTCAGGACTCTCAACGCCATCTTTGTTAATCTTGCACTCAGCAAACGTGGGACGGATGAAGGGCACACCCCAGTCACCTGAAGCGATGCAGGCCTTCATTTCACCCACATTGAGCGGGCCTTCATACTCGAAGATATAAGTGGACTTCTTCTCGAGCTGGGTGGGAGCATCAATGTTCCAGCCGTTAGGTGTAGCGTCACCCACCATATAGACCACATCGGTCACGATAGGCTCGATAACAGGAGCGTCGGGCTCACCAGTGTACTCGGTGGACATGGTCCAGTTCCTCAAGTCAAATGTCAAGCGATACTTGCCTGCATCCACAACGCGCCACTTGTCGTCGGGGTCACCGGCATGCATACCAAACTTCGCGTTAGTGATGGCCGTTCGGGAAATCTCGGTACCGTTCACGAGGGGACGGATGAAGGGAGCATCCCAACTGCCAGTCGTCAGACAAAGCTTTATTTCACCCTTGTTTAGAGAACCCTCCCAAGTGAAAATCAAGGGGTCGGCCTCGGTAGCCGTCAGCGGCGTGGGATTGCCGATGTCCCAACCATTGGGCGTGGCATCACCCACCATGTAGAGTGTAGAGGTCTTGATGGGCAGGTCGCCCTCAATGATAATCAGGTCTTTCTCGTCCTCACAGCCTGTCAGGCCCATACCCAGCATGATGCCGGCAAGAACGAACATTATATATTTCAGTTTCATATCTTTTTATTGATTTAGATGGGTGACAAACATTATTTGTTATAACCGGGATTCTGCACCAGTGCAGGATTGGCGTTGAGGATGGGACGCATGATGGGGAAAATCTTGGTGTGATCATCGGCATCAGGATTCTTGTCCCACCATGAGCCAGAAGTGAACTTGCCAAAGCGGATCAGGTCGATGCGGCGACGGCTCTCGGCGAAGAACTCACGGCCCCACTCGTCGAGCATCTCGTCCATGTCAAGAACGGCTGCACCCTCGGGGGCATAGAGCACCGTTGAAAGGTTGGCCTCGGGATAGTTGCGGCGGCGCACACTGTTGAGCAGTCGTCCGGCCTCGGCCTTTTTACCTGAGCGCAGTTTGCATTCAGCCAGCGAGTAGATAATCTCGGGCAGACGGATCTCGGTGTAGTCACTCTCCATCTGGTGGGCATCATCGTCGCTATAGAAGGGGTATTTGGCAAAGTGCCAGCCCGAGTTGTGGTCACCGTCACGCAGCGTGCTGCTAGAAGCAGAAAGCCACCGGTCAGGAGCAAGACCCTGGAACTTGCCCACGGCATCACGAATGTACAGGTCATAGGCCACCTCGGGAGCCTGGACGCGCTTGGTGGCGCCATTCTCGTCCTTGTACTCCAGATAGCCATAGATGAACATGCCCTCACGGGTGCTGTTGCCCAGGTTGCGATAGAGTTTCATGCGCTCATCGCCCTCATATTTGCGGAACTTCTCGATGGGCATACCCAGTTGATAGTTGTATTTCTCGCCATTGGGAGCAAAACTGGGCGAAGCGGCATACTTGGTGTTGTGGTCGCCACCCTTGCTCTTGGAATCGTTGAGATAGTAACGTGCACGCGCGGGAACGGTCCACCAATAAGTGTCGCCTTGATAGTGCCAGAAACTGTAACCGGGAGCGCCAGGGAAGCCGAAGATGACCTCGTCGCACTCGTCGTTGTTCCAGTCAAAGGCTGCATCCCAACGGTCGGCTACCTCATATTGGCCGTATTGACCGTCAAGGATGGCTTGAGCCACTTGCTCACACTCATTATAGCGAGCCTCGCCGATGTAAACCTCGGCATTCAGATACAAGCGCACCAGCAGTGCTGCAGCGCCGGCCTTGGTCCACTGGCCCTGAATGCCGGCATTGGAACCGAGCGAAGTCTTCTCGGCAAGCATGGGGATGCACTCCTTGAGATCACTCTCGATGAGATCAAAGATGACCTTGGGCTCAACTTGGGTTTCGGTGTTCTTGGAAATGTCGCTGTAGCTCACTGCCAGAGGCACATTGCGGAAGCCATCGAGCAGGCGCAGGTAGAACCACGCACGCAGCACCCGGCACTGGGCCTTGAGGTTGTCAAACTCGGCATCCGAGAAACCATAATTCTTCGGCGTGAGCTTTTCCAGGTCCTCAATCACATAGTTGCATTGCATGATACCCTGGAAACAGCCGTTCCATTCGCTCTGGGCATCACCGCCGTCTTCCACATTCCACTCGTGGTAGTGCAAGCGACGCCATTTGCCACCGTCATCCCACCAACCGTCGCGGGTCGGGGTAATCAACTGGTCGGCAGTCAGCTCGTTGAGCACATGACGGCTCTGGATGCTCCAGAAAGCGTGTTCAAACGGACGGAAGGTTGCCCTTACCACGTCATTCTTGGTGTTATAATAGTTCTGGGTTCCCACCTGGTCATACAGTGTCTCGTCCAGGTCGGTGCAGCTTGCCAGTGTGCCGAGGCACAGGGCTGCCATTATCATATATAAATGGATACGTTTCATTGTCTTCATGATTTAATAGGATTATCAGAAATCAACTTGCACACCGACGATAAGCTGTCGTGTAGAGGGGAAATAAGTGCGTGAACCCTGTCCACCGGGAGTCAAACCATTCACTTGATAGGTCGAAGGATCAACACCGCTGAACTTGGTCAGGGTGAACAGATTCTTGGCTGTCGTGAACACGCGCACGCGGTCCAGGAATCGCCAATTGTTGGGCCTGAACGTGTAGCCCAAGGTCACCATGTCGAGTTTCAGATAATCACCACGCTCGAGGAAGTAATCACAAACCACGGGGTTGGCCGACGATGAAATCTCAAAATTCTTGGCATAGGCTTTCTTCAGGCGGTTGCCGGTGAAGTTGCGGGTGCCGTAGTAGAAATCATGGATATTGAAAATATCGAAGAAGAATGCTCCACGGAAGAAGAGCGACAAGTCGAAGTTGCGATAGCGGAAGGTGTGACTCATCGACATCGTGAATTTAGGCATACCGTTGCCCACCTGCTGGCGGTCGGCGTCGCTGGCCTGGGAGGCGCGGATGATGTCGCCGTCGCGGTCATAGACAAGCCACTCGCCCTCGGTGGAGTGACCGGCATACTTCCACATGAAGAAGTTGCCCAGGGACTCGCCCTTCTGGATGCGCTGCAGGTTATAGAAAGGATAGGGATCCTCGGTGCCGCACACGTCGTAGTAGTCCTGTCCGACATACTGCGAGTTGCTGAAGTCCAAGAACTTATTGCTCATTGTGGTTCCCACAAGGTTGATGTCGTAACCAAAGGTCGGAGTGTCCACTGCCCTGAAGTTCAGGTCGAACTCAAAACCTGTATTCTTCATCGTTCCCACGTTGACAAAGGTCTCGTCAAACAGGTAAGGAGGAACCGATACCTTGTAGTTACCGAGCAGATCCTGCTGGCGGCGGCTGAAGTAGTTGAGCGAACCGTACAGGCGGTTATTAAACAAGGAGAAGTCAAGGCCGACGTTCCAGTTCTTGCCCTTCTCCCACTTGAGGTCGGGATTCACATTCTTGGAGGGTCCCCAAACCTGGAAGTACTTGCCATTGTAGAAATAGTAGCCAAAGCCCGTCATCGTGTTGAGTGACAGATAACTGCCGAAGTCCTGGTTACCCGTCACACCGAAGTCGGCACGCAGCTTCAGGTCGTTGATCCATGTGATGTCCTTCATGAACTTCTCGGACGAAATGCGCCAACCGGCCGAAATGGCGGGGAAGTTACCCCACTTGTTGTCGATACCAAATTTTGACGAACCCTCATGGCGCAGCGATGCCGTCAGCATGTAGCGGTCATCGTAGTTGTAGCTCACGCGACCAAAGAAGGCAATCAGTTTGGCATCATTCTGATAGCTGCCCATCATGACTTCACCCTCTTCCTTAGCATACTCGCCAGAACCCAGATTGTCGGAGGTCAAGCCATCGTTGGGGAAGTCCTTGTTCTCGGCATTGAAACCGGAATACTTGGAATACTGGTAAGAATAGCCCGCCATACCCTTGATATAATGCAGGCCGAACTTGCCGGAATAGTTAGTCAACCACTCGAAAACATACTGGCTTTCCTTGCCGTAGGAACGACTGGCCTCACCCTCGCGGCCATTGTTGATGGCGATGGTGCTTGTCGAGGGACGGAACCAGCTGTTGTCGTTACTGTACTGGTGGTCGGCAAACATCACCTGAGTTGACAAGTGGTGGGGCGAATCTTCGTTTTTGGCCAGCAGGGGCAATAGATTCAGTTTCACCGTGCCGTCCCAGTCCAGAAGCTTGGTGATTGCATGGTCTTTCTCGAGGCGCTGGCGTTCAACAGGGTTGGAGCCAACGACCTGCCCCTGGAAATTATAGTACAGGGAAGGATCGTCGGGGTTCATCAGCGGAGTAGTCGGGTTAGCCTCGATAGCATCCTTGAAAACGCTCCAGTCGGCATTGTCGCGGTAGATAATGCGCGGAGCGATATTGGCGGTCAGAGTGAACAGACCGTTCTTGGTCGTGTGCATGACTGCGGCACGGGCGCCATATTCCTCACGCTTTGACCTCAGGTCGATACCATGGGCATTGCGGTAGTCGGCGCTCACGCGGTAGTTGCTCTTGTCATTACCGCCGCTCAACGTCAGCGTGTGCTGCATGGCTCCGCCTGTGCGACTGGTCTCATCGAGCCAATCGATGTTGCCGCCCAGGTCAACGCCAGTGTCACCCCACCCGAGACGGACGTCACGGTATTCTTGAGCGTTCATCATCTGTAATTCCTTGTTGATGAAGTCCCAGGAATACTGTCCCGAATAGGAGGTGTGGGTCTGGCCGTCTTTGCTGCCTTTCTTGGTCGTGACAACAATCACACCATTAGAACCGCGCGTACCATAAATAGCTGAAGCGGCACCGTCCTTCAACACGTCAAACGATGCGATGTCATTGGGATTGATGTTGGTCAAGTTGCCTCCAGGCACACCGTCAATAACGATGAGCGGGCCCAAGCCAGCCGAACGCGATGAGACGCCACGAATCTGGATGCTTGCCTGGTTGTTGGGGTCGCCGGTACCGGTATTGGTAATCGAGACGCCAGCCACCTTGCCCTGAATCATCATTGACGGATCAAGGGAGCTGACCGTCAAAAAGTCCTTTTCGCTCACATGCGAGATGGCCGAGGTAAGTTCTTTCTTGTCCATCGTTCCGTAACCGATAACCACGACCTCATTCAGCATCTGGTCATCGTTGGACAATACAATAGTGAGATTGGTCTGTCCGTTGACTGCAATTTCCTTCGGTGTATAACCGATATAGGAAACTGAGAGAATGGCATTCGAGGGAACGGTCAGCGTGAAATTGCCATCGAAATCGGTCACAGTTCCGTTACTCGTTCCCTTTTGCTGGACAGTAGCCCCGATCAGAGTCTCTCCAGCCTCATCTGTCACAGTGCCTTGCACGGTAATGTCCTGCGCAAGCACAATCATGGGCATCAGCAGCGTCAGCAGACCGATGGCCAAGCGTTTTGATAGAAATTGCTTCATTTTGTTCATATTAATCGATATTAAACGGTTTGAAAACTATCGCAAATTTATTGTCCAATATAATATGATGTACATCTCAGTAAGGCAACGGTAAACTCATGGGATTTTTTCAACAGTTTATCTTATTGAGAATCCGAAAGTTACAAAAAGGATTAAAAATCATATAGTAAATTCTCTAAATTCAGAAAAAAGCATTATTTTTGCCGAAAATCGTTTAAACTATGAATAGATTGTTATTAATATTGTCCGCCATCCTTGTTTGCTTTGGGGCATTTGCAGCCCAGGAGGAGTTGCTTAATCAGCTCGATGATGCCATCCTTCACAAGGGGGAAGTCATCAAGGCCAAGGAGGCAAAAATTTCGGTCCTGAAAAAAAGGCTTAGCACCACTTTAAGCAATAAGCAGGATTTACAAACCCTAGATGACCTCTATAACGAGTACCACGTCTTCAAGTTTGACTCAGCGCTGGTCTATGCCGAGCGAGGTTTGACACTGGCCCGTGTACTGCAGGACAATCATTACACATGCCTGTTCACATGCCACAAGGCTGAGATTCTCGCTATCGGTGGTTTGTTTGCTGAGGCGGATGAATGTCTAAAAGGGCTGAACGAACAACAAATCGATGAAAAGATCCGGTTTAAGTATTACTATACCCTATTCACCGTCTATTCCTATTGGGCAGATTATTGTAACGACCAGATGTATGCTCCTCGATACCGTGAACGCTCTCATCAATATCTGAGTCAAGCATTAGCATATCTAGATGCCGGAGATCCCTTATATGACTTTTTCCAAGGCGAGCGATATGTCTATGTCAACAAGAACGACAGTCTCGCGCAAAACCATTACAAGCAGGTGATGCTGACGGCTGCGCCCGACTCAAGGCCCTATGCCATGGCAGCTTTTGCCCTGGCAGGACAATACAGAATGGCTGGCGATGAAAAAGGTTATGTCGATCATCTCATCAAGGCGGCTATGGCCGATGTGAAAGGCTGCACAATGGAAAATGTGGCACTGCAACAACTTGCCTTATCACTATTTGAAAATGGGAATCATGATCTAGCCCGTGCTCAGAATTACATCAGCTCATCACTCGAAGATGCTCAATTCTACAACAACCGTTTGCGCATCCTTGAAATCTCTCGCACCATGCCCCAAATCGTCACAGCCTATGAAACTATGATTAAAGGTCAGAACAGGAACCTGCGCAATTCTGTCATCTTTATATCGCTGCTGGTTTTAGGATTGTTACTGACGTCTTTTTACATCCACCGTCAGAACAAACTGCTCGCTGCCCGCCGTAGCGAGTTGGCTGCTAACAACCTGCAATTGAAGGAACTCAATGGACAATTGTCGGAAAGCAACCACGAGCATCAAGCCCTGAACAGCCAGTTGCACGAACTGAATCAGCGGCTCTTGGATACCAATCGGCATCGTGAGACGCTAGCATCGGTGTGCATCAAGCTGTGTGCCAAGTATATCGAGAAACTCAACAATTACCAGACGCTGGTGAAACGCAAAATCAAGGCCAACCAGGCCCAAGAGTTACTTCACACCATCACATCAAACCGTTTATCGGAAGAGGATGCGTCCACATTCCTCCACAATTTTGACAAAGCATTCCTTGAACTATATCCCACCTTTATTGAGGAATTCAATGCATTGCTACAAGAAGGTGAACGATTCACCCCCAAGTCACCCGGCACGATGACGACAGAACTGCGAACCTTCGCATTGATTCGCCTCGGAGTGAAAAGCACTACCGACATCGCTGGTCTGCTATTCCTTTCCAACCAGACCATCTACAACTGCCGCTCCGTCACGAAAAACAAAGCGCTGAACAAAGACACCTTCGACGACGATATAATGAAAATCTGCACCATCATCCAGCAATAAATAACCCTCAAAACTTGAGGCAACGCTATCGAGGAGAAACAACAAATGTTTACTTCGCAAGGTTGATAGAAAGATAGGGCGATTAACCATCAAATAATGGCAGCCTTCAACTCATCAAGAAAAGGGGGAATAACCCCTATTTTGTATTCCCCCGTTTTGAGATATAACATACTAATCGTGTGATATTACAAATTAATTGTTAGGCTGCAATTGGCTGATAACCAAACATTTTCATTATCTTATGCTATCACATGATTAGTGTGTAATATCATTCGCTAATTCCTCCAGCTCCACAAACAACGAGTAACCATCTAATTTACAGATAGTTACTCGAAATTTTTATTGGAACGCCTGGTTCCAAATGATATTTACCTGATAATATATGATGCTCAATGATAATGAACCCCAAAAGTTTTTTGTCCAACTTTTGGGGTTCACTTCATATCTGAAAGTGTAAAAAAATTAGACAATTTAAGAGAAAAAAAAGGACATTTCCGAGAATTGTCGCCCAAATAGTTGGTTGTTTCAATCGGTGCTCCTACTTTTGTAGCAAATAATTAAGGACTACTACATTTACTCTGATGGTAAAACATGTTTTCCTGGAAAAGTTCTCATGAGGTCAAACACCTAAAATTGTAAAAACAATGGTTAAATATTTCATTCGTTTGGTTGTGTGTCTTGCTGTGCTGGCGATTACGGCCGACAGTGCTGAGGCATTGGACAAGCATTACTATGCGCCTGCCAGCAAGCTTGCTGAGGGCCAATGGGTCAAGATCGCTGTCCAGGAGAGTGGCATCTACCAGATTACCGCCGATGACGTCGTCACATGGGGTCTGGGCAGCGACCTGTCGCAGGTTCACATCTTCGGATACGGTGGCGCGCCGCTGAGCGAGACGATGCTCGGCGAAAACTATGCCGACGACTTGCCCCAGGTGCCTCTCGTGCGCTCGGGCGACCGCATCCTGTTTTACGCTCAGGGACCCACCACCTGGCAGCGACTGAATGATAACATTCCTTATCTACAGGTGCAGCACCCCTATGCTAACACGGGTTGTTATCTGGTCACCAACAGTGCGCGTTACGACGATATTGACATCGCCCTGTCCGACAACAATCCCACAGGCCCGTTAAAGAGTACCTACACCGAGCGCCTCTACCATGAGCGGGAAATCATTAACCCAGGTCATACGGGGCGCAACTACCTGGGCGAGAGTTTCGTCTCCAACCGCAGTCAGATGTTCCAGTTTGACCTGAACGGGTTGGTAGAAGGTTCCATGGTCAGTGTCTATCCCGTATTTGCCGCCAAGACGACAGAGGCTAGCAGTTCTCTGACCTACTGTTACAACGATACCCCACTTGAACCGACAAATGACGACATTATCTACAATTACGTCAGTAATCCTTATAATTTTTACAATCTGGCAAAATCGGTTAAGCAGTTCACTCTTGATGGAACCGATCAACTTTGGTTTAAGGTCAATTTTTCCTGCCTAGGTACGGTTCATGAGGCACGTCTAGACTTCATCACGGTCAACTATGAGCGCCGATTGGCAATGAGAAACGGTTACTTGGCATTCGGCTTGGACGAGGCGAGCCGCGACACCATTTACCAACTGACTGGTTGTGTGGGCCCCACCAGAGTGTGGG
>JAEEGH010010675.1_pt1 | contig 21009 bp, 23 predicted proteins | sample 9134181 | NCBI WGS metagenome assembly JAEEGH01 (sample SAMN16246544, study PRJNA631951) | gut metagenome | biome: gut microbiome; feature: rumen; material: DP-attached | host: Bos | place: Iran: Karaj | collected 2018-10
GTTTGACTTCGTGTTATCGCTCCGCTGGGGAGCTCCTTCATCGCCCGGCATCCGTCCCGACATGTGCACCTGTCATCCTGATTCCAAGCGGATGGTTTTCCTTATATCCTGTAGCCGAAGAAGGCCGGGAAGACGACCGATGCGGCTATGATGAAGAGGATCGCGCCGATGAGCGTCATGATGTTCTTCACGACCTCACCCTCGTGATACTGCATCTTGAAGTAGATCTGCAGGGCCGAGATAATGGCCATGATGCTGCCGACGGCGTAGCAGACGTACAGCACGTACAGCATCATCGTGACGGTGTAGTCGTGGGCCCTGGCGAGGGCTCCCGCGCCCCAGGAGTAGTCCACGCCGCCGGACTTGGCCGACGCAAGCTGCGCGGCCAGCAGCCCCAGCACGGACAGGAGCAGGGGAGCGAGCCGCCCCCTATATCCGCTTGCCTGCGTCATGGTCCTGCTCCTCCTCCGGAGACGCCACTGTCCTGTCGATGGGAACGTTCGAGCCGCCGGAGATCATGCAATCCGTGAGCATCTGCCGGGTCATTTCGCCCGAGCAGGACGGGTCGATCTCTTCCATGTCCTCCTGCACGGACCGTATTCTCCGGCCGACCGGCGTGACCGGCGCCCCGCTGGCGTCGAGCTTCGGCGCGTCGGAGAGTTCGGTTGCCGGTGCGGCCGCAGGCTGTGTCATGACGGTCTCCACGTCGGGGCCGGGACCACCGGCGACACGGAAACCCGTGCCGGTCATCTCGACGACCCGGCCCGGCTCGGGAGCGGCGTCCTTCAGCTCGAAGGTCTCCTCGGACGACTTCCGCTCCTCTCCGGGTTTCTTCCAGAGGTCCATAAGGACGATGACTGTGTAATAGACGATGTACGCCGCCGTCAGCACGACGGCGAAGATCCAGAATGCACTCATTTCGCGGTTCCTGTAACAGTTCCTTTCATCTCGTTTCGGCGGGAAGCGGAACCGGAATCTGCCAACGGAGGCCGTTCTGGGCCGCATCCCAGGGGACAAATTAGGAAAGGAAGGGGAGAGGACGAAGGAATTCGGAGGCTTTGCGAGGGCTAGGGTTCGAAATAGGGGAGAAATTGACGAAATGGTACTCTAATGTGGTACTTGTTGATTTGAAGGACAATTAAAATCCCCGTCCCAAAGATGGAACGGGGAAGTATCAATTTGCCATGAATGAGGGTCTTACACAACGACTGGCTTTTTCTTTGGTAGGGTTAGTGGCATCTCCTCATAACCTTGTGGACTTCTATCCTTATAGAGAATGTAGCTGATTTCTTGTGTCTCATCCCAGGCAATGAGACTCAAGGATGCTTTGTCAAGCCACGTTGAATCTGAGATGAGGTTCTTTATCATCTCTTCCCATCTACTATTAGGTACAACTGATGCGTATTTGGCGATTCGGTCAGCATACAAACCAGCAAGGTCTTTACCATTTTTACACCATTGATAGGCATCCTTCAAAAAGGCTATCAGTATCTGTCGTTTCTTTTCTTCATTTGCATTGGTGAATAGATTCCTAAAGAACGCGGCATTGTTGCCGAAGGAATACTTCCAGGCAGATAGAGATGGAGTGGAACCACTCCACATCCGGTATTCGCCATAGGTCATCAAAGCCTGTCTGAACGGGGTCGAAGGTTTTTCAAATGTTTGTTGTAGGATGCTGTGAAGAAGATCAAGATCAGCGATTGTTAAATTGCGAAAATCTTCACCGGCAGCATGGAATGCATCAAACAGGCAAGTCACATTCCCCAAACAACAGCCAAGTTTCTCAATAGCCCAGATGTGATCCTCAAATTGGATTCTTGCGTCTGTGCCATCCTTCTCATGTTCTTTGTAGATGATATACTTCTTTCTTTCACCTTCCGTGAAGAAACGTCCTTCGGAGGGATCCAGTTGCGGATAGTTTACAACATCGAATCCGCATTCATGGCAGATTCTCTTGGCGATTTCTATGGCACGGGGGACTGTCTCGATGGTGGATCTGCTTATATTTCTTGAGAAAGAGCGCCCCCACATGAACTGCTGCAGTCGTTTGTAATTCCTTAGGAAAGAGATGTCTTCAACATTACCGGCCTGCTGCAAATAGGCTTTTGTGAAGTATAGAAGTGGTAAAAAACGGAGCGCTTCTATCTGTGGGATGGACTGTATATCACCCGACTGGCCTCTTTGAATATTGAGCCATTCTGAATAAAGGTGTTTCTCCACAATACACTGATAAGCCTGGAAGTATTCATCAATCGTCCTTGCGATGGAAAGGCCATCACCACCAGCGATGTCGAAAATGTTGAATGGTTCACCGTCAAGCGCTTTCTGAGCTGGAGTGTACTTGATTTTATCCGAACTGAGCGTCCCGTCACCCGCTTTCTCTATGATAAATACCCATCGCAGAAACTCATGAAAATCAGCGTCAACAGTGTAATCTCTCGAATCGGGATTGCGCATATGGGTCCAGAAGAAATGCTCCCACTCTTCTTCCCATTTTATCGAGTACGTTTCTCGTTCAGTTATATTTGTGATTGATGCGATTAACTTAGGCTTTATATTCTCAGTGTTTGATAAACCGACGCCGGTAGTATTAATGACGACAAACTGGTCTTCTCCATATTGTCGGTTCCCCATGTCATAGTAGAGGAATGTAATTTTATCAACCACGAAATGAGCAAGGCCACATATAATGCTTGAATCTAAAGGCTCTAGAATCTTCTCGATGATGGAAATAGCAGAAACCATATTCTCGATGGAAGGATCGAGGTTGTATTCTTCGAAATACCAGGGCGAATTCTGAATCTGCCGGGAATCTTGCTTGAGAAAATACTCGTTCACCAGATCCCGAGTAAACCAGAGAGTTGACTCTCGGATTGCATATTGGAGACGAGGCTCACGGTCATCATTCTCCTCCTCAAACTCCGAGATCAAAATACGCTTGATAATCTTTGAATAATCATTCCCGTCCTTTAAAAGCCTCTTATGCAATAGCCCCAGTAAGAGATACAACGTTGTGATTCGCTGCTGTCCGTCACAGAGCTGAATGAAAGTCTGAGGCGCTTGGTATGCATATATAAGCCCCATCCGTATGACCTTATTCTTGGTATATAGGTCCAGGATGTCATTAATGTAGTTGAAAACTAACGATTCGCCATTAATTGGATTAATCGTTTTCGCCCAGCAGTATTCGCGCTGCATATCGGGAATAACCACCTTGTTATTCTCGGAGAATAGCGTGCCGATAGTGCAGGTTTTACCGTTTTCTAAACTATAGACCATATTGTTTCCTAATGAGTTGAATGGTTTCTTCCTTATTCTCTTTTATCCTGTTGGGAGTATTGTCCTTGCTCCAGTATCCGGCAGAGAAAGCCGCAATGGTCTGGATGAGATTTCTGCTGAGTATGGGTTCATTCAGATTAAAGAATACCTGTTTTTTGCCCTCTTTGTCGCCTTCCCGTTCAGGAGTCTTTGCGTTGAACTTGGAATTGTCCCGCTTATGCAGGAATACGAGATTACCGATGCAGTGCTCGGACACTTCGAATGGAGGTGATACCAACAAATCGCGATGAATATACAGATTGAGCTTTGAAGAATCGACTTCCTCAAAAGCATTATCATCCTCAAGATTGTTAGTGTTCAGCTTGACGGTTTTGTTAACGCCGTCGTCATCCTTGAAAACGATCCTGGACTTGGGCCAAATATGTTCAAGAGAGCGCCCATCCCGGTAAAAATTCCGCCAGAACCCTTTTTCGTCCTTATAAACGAACTCGAATCTGGAATTTCTTTTGTCTGCCGCCATAACATTCAACATGAAGAGCATTCTCATAGCATACTCTTTGGCTCCGCTGTCACCGTCATCAAGATAGACAAAATTGCTTTGTAGCTGTGAGATGACACTTTCTGCCTGTTCAACAAAATCATCGGCGTCTGGTTTCCGGTCAATCAGAAGACCAAGTGTGTATCTTTTAAGTGTTGGGCACGAGTTATAATTCTTGATGAAGAAGTCAACGATTTCTTTCTTTCGCTTCTTGTCGGTACAGGACAAAGCGATGCCCAACAGATTGAAACTATGTGTATTACGATATAAATTTTCGTATTTCTTCTGGAGCTCACGCAACTCATAGAAGTTGAGTTTCGCATTCTTTGTATCTTTAATGAAGGAATTCTGACAATCCTTTATTACCGTTGAGAGGTCGTCCGGCGAGTTGGAGAATTGTACGTTTTTATCGGAACAATAGGTGGGAAGAAGCAGTCCCAGGGGATTCTCTCCACTTTCGAAGAAAGCCTTGACCTCCTCTTGATTCCACCAGTAGATCCATTTGTCCCATTCTCGGGCAAAACGGCTGCGGACGGCATTATTCTCCCATTCTTCAGTGCTTTCCCTCTTGAGTTGCTTGCGAAGAATATCAAGTGTGACATCAATGCTGTCTGTCTGCTCGGAATTCCTGATTAAGTTGTCGGAGGAGGATACTTTGCTCAAGAAATCAGCCTTGACCAGTTCGTCAACTTTCATGTATGCCTTTGCTCCGTTCATCATGGAAAAGACATCGGTGGCCTGTTGCTCTTCTATCTCGATATAGAACAGTTTAACGCGATTCAGAATATATTCCTTGAAACTAAGTGAAAGGGCGGGATCCACTTTCTCAACGTCTTCGGGAAGGGCGTCGCATATCTGTTGATAGGCTGTTTGAATGTAGTACTTATCTTGAGTGTCCGCATCTCCTAAGGGTTTATCCTTGACAATGTGTACGAGATAATCATGGGAACTCTTCCTGATTTTGTACTCCAGCCGAAAATCCCCATGCCGTGTAAACAGATAACTAGATCTTTCTTCGATATCAGAAATGACCGCTGTAAGAATGAGGAAAATGGTAGTCGTCCTCTGCTGCCCATCTATCAGAAAAATCCGGTTATCCTTCTTGTAAACAGTGACCCCTTGAATAAAGTATTCCGCTTTGTGGGACTGATATGCCCGTACGATATCTTCCACAAGAACCTTGGCATCGTTCTTCCCATCCTTATGCGGGACACCCCATTTGTATCCTCGCTGATAGGAAGGAATAACGAAGACGGTGTCCTCTGCCTTCCCAATATACTGTGCAATGCTTCGTTTACTTTCCATATTGTTCTAGACTATCAAGCACGATTAATTAGAGTTACCCTAATACCGGATCCGGACAGAATACCTTCCGACCGCAATCCTTGCATCTGAAACCGGCCCATACTGTATCGAATTGATTCATGGCGCCTTCAACCAGGGCGGGATCGTCAGTAAGGATCCCGGCCTCGAAGTTACGCGTCCGAGTACTTTTCATCCCAATGCCTGCGCCGGTCAGGTTGGCGGAACCAAAATAAGCCACCTTGGAGTCGAAAACGAGGATCTTGAAATGAACACGGGGGCAGAGAACTCGTTCAAGTCCCGTAAATAGCACCGGATACCGGTCGAAATCCTCACGGAAGTTCGGACCCGGTTCTTTGGCGTGGATGAGACGTACCTCCCTTCCTTTCGAAATCAGATCCGCCAGCAGCCCAAGGAACGGCCGGTCTCCGACATAGAGGTCCTTGATGTCAGCCGTGCCAATCCATAGTGAATGCTTAACCAAGGGAACCCTGGAAAGGACTTCCTTGAAGTGGGCTTCGTCCGCGATGTATTGTGTCATATGTGCAAATTTAATCTTTTTCAGCGACTTCTCCTCCTCTTGAGTTCTGCTCTTTGAATTCCTCCCATATGCGCCCCCTTTCCATCCCTTGGATAGGAGTAGTCTCCACTACTGCCCATTGGGTTAGAGAAAGATAAGACGAGCAGAAACCGCTCTTGTCAGCATCTTTCTCATGGACATATCCATGGCAACGATGCTGAGCATGCCACTCTTCGGGATTACGGATTATCTTCTTATCACAAAGGTCATAGCCATTCATGCCATAGAAAGCGCATTGAGAACACAGGTGTTTATGTGCCCATCGATCAATCCTGGTCATATTCTTTTTCTCAGTGTTCGATCTGACACTCACATAATCGAAACAGATCTCACTTTCTTTCAGTTCAGGCCAAAAAGAGTATCCGCTAAAGCGGCAAGCTTCTTTCCAGACAGTAGCATGGTCAATAGAGTCTTGACGTAATCCTTGCGGACAATGATAGATGCAGTCGGCACATTGACGGGACTTGCGCCAGAATTCCTTCTTCATGCCACGACCCTTAAAAAATGTCCTTGTAGTTTCTAATATCCCGCTGTTTCATGAGGAAGGCCACAGCCTCTTCCTGCAGCATCCCACGGCGGTTGTCCTCAGGGTCCCATCGGGTGTTGTTGGATGCGAAATCCGTGATCCCGTTGTAGAGATTCCATACGCTCATCCCGGCTTTCATGTCCCTCAGTTCGGACGGATCGCAGCGATATCCGCTGTCAGCATACAGTTGGAGCTGCTCGGTATAAGGTGCGATACGCGAGGAGGATTCCCGGTCGACAAGGTACAGGTCCAGTTTCCCGGATACCAGCTTCAACTCGGCCATGGAAGCCCGGACCTCCATCGCCTCGAGGGCCTTGGCGCTGAATCGGTCAAAAGAGTCTTCCAGGAGTCCCTTACGTTTCGGTATTTCGAGAATCTTCTTGACGACTTCCGTCTGCAGGCTATGGATTTGCGCCTCACTCTGACTGATCGTCGCCGTCTGCCCGTTGGAGCAGACGAGGCGCTCGTAATAGCGCCCGAGTTCAATCCGGCCGATGTTCCACCGGAGGAAATACGAATTGATTCGGAAATCCTCTCCCGGAGCAATCTGCCGCACCTGCGGGTCCATGCTGTCCATAAAGACGGTTACACCGGCCGCGGCGTCGTAAGCCACTTCCCGTCGCACGGGAACGAGTCTATTCTCTTCCATGAACAGTTCCAGGAAGTCGAAGAACGCATCGGCGGGAATCTCTTCCTGCTTGATAGGCACGATACCGGAGACCGTCCGGCTGGCCGGGTTGGCAATCAGGGCAACCGACACCGGCTTCGTGAAGGATGACGCCGTCGCAAGGTAGTTCCGGAAGTCGCGGAGCCCTGCCTCACCCGATGCGGCCCTCACAACCTTCTTCTGCCTTGGGGAAAGACCGATCATGGCGTCAAGCTCCTTGGACACAAAGTCGTTTACGAGGACCTCGGTCCCATTGACCTTGTAGACGTTCTTTCCGAAGCCTTCATACGGAGCAGTGACACCTGTCCCGTCGTCCAGCCGGCCGAGGTACTCGATGGCCTCCCGTCGCACGATCCTGTAAGGGGACTGCGCCCTGTCTATCTGGGCGCGCAGCGAACTGATACTGATTTCATTCATATTGCTGAGTGTTTTGGTTATTGAAAATAAGGTCGAACCGGTCTGCGAACTTCCTTAGGCTGGTGGCGGCCGTGGACTGGAGTTTTCTGAGCTGCCGGTCCTGCCGGTACTTCTCTTCGTTGAAATAGACATCACCCGTGACGGACAGGTCATAATATAAACGGACTCCGACGTCGCCCCTGCGGTGTTTGCTGAATACCGCATAGCGGTCGGAATAGACGTTTTTCGGGTTTTCAAGCCGCAGTTCCAGCATGGCGGTGATCGCGTGTTTGAGACGGTTGGAGCCGATGAAATGCCCGGCCTTCGTGACCTGCTGGATGGTCAGGAAGGTCGTGTTGACACCCCGGTCATTGGCCGCCTTGTTCTGCTGTTTGATGATCGAAAGCAGAATGCTCTCTGCTTTCTTGAGCGTCAGGTTCTCCTCTTCCTTGATGATGCCCTGCAGCTCGTAGAAGGAGTCGATGGCGACGATGTCCCAGCCTCTTCCCAGAATCTCCCTGACGGTATCAAGGCTGTGGGCAGCACCCTCTTCCTCATAGTGGGCCTCGATGAAAAGGATGTCGAGATCCTGGAACTTGGGGAACCGCTGGACGTAGATGGCTAAGTCGATTTCGTTCATCTCCGCACTGATGAAAAGCACGCGTACACCGGGATTGAACTGGCGGATATTGGACAGGAGGTCCAGGATGATCGTGGTCTTCCCGACACCCGGATCTCCGATGACCATATAATTGACTCCTTTCGGGAGACCCTTGTAACTGCATAGAAGCTCATCCAGAACCGTCCCGCTCATATAGTTGCGGAACAGTTCCGGGTCAAAGCGGATATCCCTCATCCGCACTATGCCTGAGAATGTGCTTTCCATTTGAAGCAAAGGAAGCACATCAATCTGCCAAAGTCAGGCAGGTTACAATGAAAGGGTTATTATCTTCTCCGCAGCCAGGTCGCGCCCTCGGAGGAAGAAGCATAGATATGCCCGTCTGCGGTCATTCCGATGACTTCCTTGCCCCCATCCTGAAGAGCCACAAAAGATCTAGCGATGCTGGTCGAACTCTTTATCAGCCAAGACCGTCCTGCGCTGGAAGAGCAATAGATTCCTTTCTCTGTCAAGGCGAGCAGTTTTCCGGAGAAAGGAAGAAGATCCAGGAAACGACCGTAGCCGCTTCCGCTATAGCGTGTCATCCATGTGCGACCTCCGCTGGTGGAGTATTCTATGTGTCCGTTGGACGGATTGATCCGGATCAGCTCGGACCCGAGAGTGACTAACTGCGGCATGATTCAAATATGGTTATAAGCCTACAATACAGGGCTACATACAAAGTTAGCCATTTTTCAGTTCAATCATTATCCCAAGGACATTATCTGTCCGGAAAGGATCCTGCCAGGGAATGGCAATGAACCACTCTATCTTCGCGCCATTGAACCAAAACCAGATAGATCATGAACAAAGCCAAGTACGAAGCAATATTTGCAGCCTTCGGGAGGGCGCCTATGAAAGAATTCCTTGAGCTCCTATTCGACGGTGTCCCTCCGGAATTGAATAAACGTCTTATCATTGAAGATGTGTCGTATCACCGTCACAGTGCGTCGTTCGTTACGCTTGATGCCTGGATGGTCATTGACTCTCCCGATTCTGAACGATGGATTTGGGTGAGAGTGGAATTTGACACCTCTCATAATACTATTGAAGAGCAATTCCTGGCGAAGGATTCCTACCGACAGCAGGAGTTGCACTCACTGGAGGAATGTTTCGACTACTACGATGGTAGATTTACGAAATAATCATGCCTGCCGGATTTTGGCAATATTGGCCTTTACTTTTGCACCTAGAAACCAATAAAGTAAACATCATGGAAATAACGAAATTCAACGACACACTCATCAACAGTATGCTCGAGGAGCAGGCGTGGAAGGACCTTAGCGGGAGCTTCGCGTGGACTGAGGAACTGCTGGAGAAGTATCGAGGCAAGCTGGACTGGGAGAGGGTTACCGCAAACAATGAGATCCACTGGACTCCCTCCATGCTGGAGAAGTTCCGGTATTCCATCGACTGGAAGGAGATGAGTCGGACGAGCATCTCGACACTCCTCCTTCCCGAAGTTGTGGAACGGTTCAAGGACCGGTGGGACTGGAAAGAACTCTCCGCCAACGGCGCCCTCCCTTTCGAGACCATTGAGCGGATGGCCGACCGGATCGACTGGGACGTACTCGTCAGAAGCAGCCGTTACCTGGACAGCCCTTACACCCTGGCTTTCCTCGAGAAGTGGGCAGACCGTATCCCGGCCGATTCGCTCCTTGATTCAAGTTTGTGGTATGATCTTGTGGGCGACAAAGCCAAGGAGATACAAAGGCGGATTATGGCCGAGCAGTGCCAGAATTTGGCAACAATGTAGTATCTTTGTTCACGGCTAATGACATAACCACATGGCAAAGAACTATTTCAACAGGTACGTGTGGCTGATTGACACCATCAACCGGCATGGGCACATTTCCAGGGAAGAAATCAGCAGGCTCTGGAAGCAGTCGTCGCTCAACGATACGGGCGAGGAACTGTACGAGCGGACTTTCCATAACCATCGGGGGGCCATCCTTGACACCTTCGGAATCGAAATCAAGTGCGACAGGTCACTCGGCTACTACATCGCAAACTCCGATGACCTGGAAGGAGACGGTATCCGCCAGTGGTTACTGGAGTCACTGTCGATGAACAACCTGCTGAACGAGAGCACAGACATGAGGGACCGGATCCTGTTCGAGCGGATTCCTTCCAGCCATCGGTGGCTGCCTGTGATTGTCAATGCCATGCGGGACCGGAAGGCCGTCGAACTGACCTACAAGAGTTTCTGGAGGGAGGAGGAAAGCACCTTCACTGTCCATCCATACTGTCTCAAGCTTTTCAGGCAGCGGTGGTACATGCTGGCCAGGAGCGAGAGCTACGACTCCCTTCGCATCTATGCCCTGGATGAACGGATGCTGAACGTCACTTCTCTGAAGAAGGCTCTGAAGATTCCTTCGAAATTCAACGCTGAAGATTATTTTTCCCGATACTTCGGCGTCATCATCGATAACCGGAAGCCAGTCCCCGTCGAACTAAGGGTCGTTGCTGACCAGGTGAAGTATTTCGAGTCGCTTCCGCTCCACCATACCCAGGAACTTGTCGAATCGAACCAGAAGTTTTCCGTCTTCCGATACCTCCTTGTTCCGACGTTCGATTTCCGTCAAGAGATCCTCAGCCACGGTCCGGACGTGGAAGTGCTTGAGCCGGAAGAGCTTCGCGATGAGATCAAGGCGGACATCGCCCAGATGTACAGGAACTACGGATTATGACGGAATTTGCGGCGATTGACTTTGAGACGGCGAATGAATGCCGCTCAAGCGTTTGCAGCGTCGGAGTGGTGATTGTCCGTGGCGGCGAGATCGTGGACTCGTTCTACAGTCTCATCCATCCGGAGCCGGAGTATTACCAGTGGTTTTGCCGACAGGTACACGGACTGGGCCCTGAAGATACCGATGAGGCACCTGTATTTCCATCTGTTTGGAAGAAGATCGAACCGTTGATTGAGGGCCTTCCGCTCGTCGCCCACAATGCCGGTTTTGATGAGGGGTGTCTGAAGGAGGTTTTTAAGGTCTATCAGATGGACTATCCGGAATATGAGTTCTTTGACACACTCTCCGCATCCCGCCGTCATTTCGGTTGGCAACTGCCGAATCATCAACTCCAGACAGTGGCCGCGGCATGCGGGTACAACCTTATGAATCACCACCATGCCCTCGCCGATGCGGAAGCATGTGCGCGCATAGCAATGAAACTGCTTTGAGGACATCCCTTATCTGCCCGACAAAGCCGTATACTGCTCGATCACCTTCCCGTCCCTGTAGATGGCGAAGCCCTTCTTCCCGGACTTCAGTATTATTCCGCCATAGAAACACCCCGGCTTCCTGCCGGCTTTCTTGGCCCGTTTCAGCGCTTCCTCAAGGGTATGGCAGTAGTAAGTGGTCATGTCTGCAAAGATAGACGGAGCTATGGCCAAAGCAGTGCACATCTTGAATCCCTTGGAAGCAAAAAGCCGGAAGCCCTCTCTTGAGAGCCTCCGGCTTTTCAAGGAATGCGTCAGAGAACGAGCTTCATCCCATTGGTTTGAACCAAAACGGTCAGTTCGATTCCCCGAACTTCCAGGCTATCATACTATCCTGGATTTCATTGAACTCCTTCTTCATTTCAATGGAATCTCGAGTATGGAAAGATAGTGCCTCTGGAGCTCGCTTCCCTCATAAATGAGGGAGAGCAGCCTGTCCTTTTGGGTAAGCCTGATGCATTCGCAATGCATGGAGAGGAAACAGGATGATAAGAGGCGATTCTTTGAATCACGCTCACCCTGTACCCGGAAGAATGTGCAGACCAGGGCCGCATTGCTGAATTCCACGTACGCTTCACGCGGGTGTCCGACGCTCAGGAGGAATCTCGCGAAGGCCTCATGGGCTCGGCTTTGGGCAATGAGCCAGCCAATCTCGTCTTCAACTTCTTCGCTGATGGACTCAAGATAGGCAATCCTGCGCCTGTACGGCTCGGCGGCATCATTGATCAGGGAAGGAATCATCCGGACCTCTCCTTTCTGGGTCCAGGCGACAAGCGTGTACTTTTTGCTTGACATGTAACACAACAGTATTTTGAAAGAACTTACCGGGTCCCCGGCCCGCCAGGGTACAATACGCCCCTGTCAAGGCTTGTGGGCCTTCGCCCGGATCTCAAGATACTGTGTGCTGAAAACTTACATTTCCGGATGATTATCCGGCGGCAAAGATACGACAAAGAAATGATTTCGCAAGCGATTGACCTGGAAAGTGTGTGAATGATCCGGTTTAAAAACGCCCATTCACGTTTGAACGAAGATACCGTTCTTCCAAATGCAACATCTTTGCGGCAGACGGACGCGGGAACAGTTCTTGTAGTCCGTTCCTCACGAAATGAAAAGAGTTCTTGTCCCAATCCTGGCCATTCTTGCCACCGCTGCCGTCCTCCTAGGGGCTGGCATAACAAAACCGCGCAAGACGGATTCGGTCCGTATTGAACGTCACGACAGCCTCACGGTGTACTACCCGGATTTCACGCGCATTGACCTCGCCACCGGGGCGATGCCATCGAAGAGCGAAAAGGATGTTATTTTTGTCTGTGCGGCGGCATTCACAGGTGAGCGTCTCAAGGAGTTCCGTCACAGTAACATCGCGGGCAACCACGTGTCCGGGGGAGAGTACCACCAGGGCTTCAAGTGCGGCCCGAATAACGGTGTCTTTACCTGGAGCGTATCCGGAGGATGGAAGTTCTACAACTACTCTCACAAGAACTCAGTTGCCCCGCTCAAGGCCGTGGCTGAGAAAGGCGGGATGGGATTCTGCCAGAGCCTGCTCTTCCATAACGGGAAGCAGTTCAAGGGCTGCTTCAAGCCCGACAGGGCCAATCAGTACCGGGCCCTCTGCGAGATCGGCGGGAAGCTCTGTATCGTCGACTGTGCACGCAGCCTTCCTTTCGGCAGCTTCATGGAAGGACTCAGGAAACTAGGGGTCAGGAATGCTCTCTATTGCGACATGGGCTACGGCTGGAATTACTCCTGGTACCGGACATCTTAAGGAAGCGTGAAAGAGATCTTCTCCAACCCCGGACAGTATACGACAAACTGGGTGGTTTTCTATAGGAAGTAACCCTCAAAACGAAACATATTTTCTTCTCCGCCCTCCAGCGAAACATCAGTTCGTCGGAGGGCGATTACTTTGCATCCGGAGACGGGAGGTTCCCGCTTCAAAAACATGCTCTGGCACACTTCAGGACCAATGATTAGGGACATTATACGGATCTTCCCCGCAGACAGCGGAAAGGGTTTCCTTCGCAGCTTTAAAATGCCTGTTGATAACTTTTTTCAGCAACTAGAAAAACGAAAATCCAGTTCGCGATTCCCTGCTATATTTGTATGCGACACCCCCCTGGAAACAGCACCCGCAAGAGTCACCTCGCCGGACGGTTTGTCCGGGGGAGTCAGCCACACTTTCTCAACCCTAATAAAACTAATAATCCCATGCCTGTATTCAATACGGACAGCGCCACCATCGTCAGCATCATAGAGAACTCCCACTTTGGGTGTAATAGGTTCCACATGTGATCCGGATTAACAACCATACACATGAAGAAGAAAACCGTCATATCCATCCTCATTCTCGCGCTGACACTGGTCCTCGCGGGACTGTCCCTGACGTTCGGCTGGATGTGGTACGAATCCAGAAAGCGCTGCGAGCGGATCGAGGACCGCGCGGAACAGGCACTCAGATACGCCAGGCGGAACGGACTGAGCACGAACTACTGCGTGTTCGTGGACTACGGCATCCCCAGCGGAAGCCCAAGGGTGTTCGTCTGGTCCTTCGATGAGCGGAAGGTCGTGTACAGAGGATACGCTATGCACGGACCGGGGAAGGGAAGCACTGCCAGGAAACCCGTTTTCAGCAACGTCCCGGGGAGTCACTGTTCTTCCCTCGGCAAGTTCGAGGTGACACGCCGGCACGGAGCAAGGAACAAGAGCGGATACTACCTCAAAGGACTCGAACGGTCGAATAGCCATGCCTATTCCCGGGGAATCATGATCCACGGCTCGAGGTGGGTTGACAACAACACTTGGCATAGATACATCCCGCTCAACGGGAAAAGCTGTTTAGGCTGTGTGACTGTGTCCCGCAAGGACATGAAACAAATCGGTCGTATTATCGAGCAGGAGGAGAGGCATCTTCTGCTCTGGTCTTATTGTTGAACCGAAAAGTACGATTCTGGCGCTCATATATCTACTTACGTTAATTACCACTAACTTCTTATAAAACACTAGAATATGATTGAGATAACGATCATTAGCATCATTACGGCAGTAGTCCTGGGCGTCCTCCTTTGGGATCGCCACCTGGAGAAGCGCAGGCTCTCGGAAGAGGTGAAGGGACTGAATGAAGCAAACCGGGAACTCGTGAAGCGGATTCCCGTCATGAACGGGGGAGACTCTGTCCAAGAACCGCTGACTGTGGAGAAGATTGCCGATGCTGTCCGTTTCGAAGGATTCTTCCCGGAGATCGAGGACAAACTGGTCATATTCCGGGTACAGGGGAGGACGTACTATGTCGACGCCAACAGGCTTCCGCTCGTTTTCCTGGTCAAACCCTTCGACATCGACGCGGGCGAACTGGAGATGGACCTTTTCAAGGCAGCTGCCCACAGCATGTCCGACAAGCTGGTGATGGTGAAGGCCACCATATCCGACGACGAGAAGCACATGCGATACTTCGTCGCGTCACGCGACCGGAACTTTGAGAGTTTCCGGGCTAACCTGACTGCGTACATGGGGATCCTGGATGACGGTCAGCACTTGATGAACGATACATATGACCAGCTGCTGGACGAGAAGCGCAAAGCTGCACTTGAAGCCCGTCCCATTGTTCCTCCGGTCAAACAAGGAAGCAAAGTGATGTCTTGAGCGAGGAATGAGATATCAACAATTCAACAGGTCGTCAATGATGTGTTATCAACATATTAACACTTGGTAATCAATTAGTTGAAAAGTTGTCAGATAGTTATTGACATTGCCATTTTCCGGCGTCAAAACATGGTATATTTGCCTTGAACTAATACATGATGAATCATGGCAAGAGATTATAACAACAAGAGAAAACCGGTCGATGCCGTCGCTCTCGCATCGGTCGAGATGGGGAATAAGCCACCGCATGCCCCCGAGGTTGAAGAGGCCGTCATCGGGGCGATGATGGTGGAGAGCGAATGCGTCTACATGGCTGTTGAAACGCTCTCTGAAAAGAGTTTCTTCAATCCCGCGCTCCGTCTGGTCTTCCGGGCTATCGCGAAGCTCTTCCACAGCCGGTCAGCGGTGGACATGACGACGGTCACCGAGAGACTCCGGGAGGACGGAGTCCTGGAAGAAGTCGGGGGACCGGTGAAACTTGCCACCCTGACGGCAAACGTCGGGTCGGCGGCTAACGTGGAGTATTACATCCGGATCCTTCAGCAGAAGACCATCCAGCGGGACCTCATCGAGGCCGGATATAACATTCTCAAGAAGGCGTTTGACGAGACCTATGACGTAGACAAACTTATCGCCGAGTCCCAGACTGCGGTGTATGATGCCGTGCAGGGGAACATGCGGAACGCATACGTGGATCTCGGGGATGCGCTCAACCGTGCGATTGACCGCATCCAGCGTTCCCAGGAGTCCACGGGGCTCACCGGCATCCCGTCAGGGTTTCCATCCCTGGATGCCATTACCATGGGCTGGCAGCCCGGAAACCTTATCGTCATAGGCGCGCGCCCCGGGCACGGAAAGACCGCCATCGCCCTGAATATGGCACGTGCCGCTGCCATTGACCACGGCATCCCGACAGCCTTCTTCACCCTGGAGATGACCGACGTTGAACTTGCTGACCGGCTGATCGGTACGGAGACGGGCCTCGTCTCCAATATGCGAAAGGGAAAGGTCAAAATGAAGGACGAGGATTGGGCACATCTGGAGGCCGCCCTCATCCGGGCGGCGAAGGCTCCGCTATACATCGACGAGACTCCGGGACTAACCATCACGGAGTTCACATCGAAGATAAAGCGCATGAAAGCAGAGCGCGACATCCGGATTGCCTTTGTGGATTACCTCCAGCTGATGCACGCGTCCGGGCACGAGTCCCAGTACCGGGCGCAGGAGATTGGTGAGATCTCCCGACAGCTCAAGGAGACGGCGAAGGAACTCAAGATTCCAATCATCGCCCTGGCCCAGCTGAACCGCAACATACAAATACGTCAAGGATCCTCGAACGGACGACCGGTCCTCAGCGATCTTCGTGACTCCGGGTCTATCGAGCAGGATGCGGACATGGTACTGTTCATCCATCGTCCGGCCCTGCTTGGACTCAGTGAGAGTCCAGTGGACGTCTCGGAGCTGGTCATCGCAAAGAACCGCTCCGGTGAGATGGGAATCATCAACCTGGTCTTCAACGGGGACCTCGTAAAATTCTCGGAGGAGAGCGAATCCCTCAGCAGAATCGCTGCGGAGAAGCCTCCCGTCCGGAAACAGCCGCAAGAGAAATCAGCCTGGGAACGGGTCAACGAGACCGTAGGAAGCTACAACCCTTTCGAAGCATTCGAAAAGAGCAGCACTTTTTAACAAGAGATTCGGATCATTTAAGATACACAGACGACTATGGCTCTATTTAGACAGGAGTTGGCCATTGACCTGGGCACGGCCAACACCGTTATCTTCAAGGACGGAGACGTCGCCCTTGACGAGCCCAGCATCATTGCGACGGACACGAAGAGCGGAAAGCTGATGGCGATCGGCAACCATGCGCAGCTGATGGAGGAACACACACCGCCGGGCATCACGACCATCCGGCCGCTCATGAACGGTGTAATCGCCGACTATGACGCAGCGGAGATGATGCTCACCGGATTCATCCGCAAGGCGACGGGACAGAAGACGGGGGCCTTCTCCCGCCTGTTCCGCCCCGCCATGCGGATCGTCATCGGCATTCCCGGGGGGAGTACGCCAGTGGACATGCGGTCCATTCGCGATTCGGCCTCGCACGCAGGTGCGCACGACCTTTTCATGATATATGAGCCGATGGCTTCCGCCCTGGGCATCGGTTTGGATGTCACCGCCCCGAACGGCAACATGATAGTGGACATCGGCGGCGGCACCACTGAGATCGCGGTCATCTCCCTTGGAGGCATCGTCGAGTCTGCGAGCATCCATATCGCGGGCAACGAGATCACTTCTGATATCATCGACTACATGGCACAGCAGCACAACATCCACGTGGGACGAACGACGGCCGAGGAGATCAAGTTCGCGGTGGGATCAGTTTTGCCCGAGCTCCCTGCGGACGAGGTCCCGGACCCCATTCCCGTGACTGGTCGGAACATCCTCACAGGGCTTCCGCTTGAGGCCTCCATCGACTACAAGGAGATCGCGATGTGCATCGACAAGACCGTTGTCAAGATTGAGAGCGAAATCCTGAAGGTCCTCCAGAGGACTCCTCCGGAACTGTATTCGAACATCGTCAAGAACGGCGTCTGGCTTGCCGGCGGCGGGTCGCTTCTCCGTGGTATCGCGAAGCGGTTCGGCGACAAAGTCAACATCCCGTTCCACGTTGCGGAAGACCCCCTCAAGGCCGTTGCACGCGGCACCTGCCTCGCTCTCTCCGGTATAGATCGTTATCCTTTCCTGATGAAATAGACTTATGAGTGAAATGGACGAAAGATATGTGGCTGCGGTCGACCTGGGGAGTTCGACCGTGCGGCTCTGCGTCGCCAGCATACGGGGCGACGAGGTGGAAGTGGTACATTACGGAGAAAGGAAATCGGCGGGCATTCGCGCCAGCCTGGTATTCAATCCCAAGCTGACTTCTTCGGTTGTCGGGAATCTCGTCCGGGAGGCCGAGGTGGCCCTGATGGTCCGCATCTCCCAGGTGGTCGTCGGCCTGCCACGCAAGGACGTAGTTCAGCTTACTGCGTCGATGAAGATGAGTCGTTCTGAACCGAACGAGTATATCTCCCGCGAGGAGCTTCGGGACCTCAGGGCGCTCGCGCTGGATACCTATCCGCTGCCGGATCCCCAGAAGCAGGGCATCTACAGTGTCGTAGCACAATCCTTCGAGATCGAAGAGGGAATGACGCTGCGGGAGAGGGAAGTGGTCGGGACCTTGAGCTCGACCCTGGAGGGTAGGTTCAAGGTCTTCGTCGGAAGGAGACAGGGTATAACTGCCCTGGACAAGATCTTCAACGGTCTGGAAATCGCTGTCTCGAAGCAATACTTCCTGCCCGAGGCGGTTTCTCGTGCCGTGCTCAATGACGTGGAGCGGAACGGAGGGGTCGCGCTTGTGGACGTCGGCGGGGGAGTCACCTCCGTATCCATCTACCAGGGAGGCATCCTTCGCCACTATGCGTCGATTCCTTTCGGCGGGGAGGCGGTCACGGGGGACATCGAGACCGAATGTGCCATCCCGGCTGACCTGGCGGAGAAGATAAAAGTACGCTTCGGTGCATGTCAGCCGGACAAGCTCGGCGGACTCAGTGAGAAGGTCCTTCAGATCCGCCTCACGGATCCCTACATGGAGATTCCCGTCAAATACATTTCGGAAATTGTGGACTGCCGCTGCCGGGAAATTGTGGAAGCGGTCCTCTACTACATAGAAGAGAGCGGTTTTGCAAACTCCCTGCGTAGTGGTATCGTCGTCACGGGAGGAGGCGCCGAACTGATGAACTTCGTCTCCCTGTTCAAGGATATGTCGGGTTACAAGGTCAGGACCGGATGTCCCAGACGCCTGTTTTCTTCGGCGGTCGGGAAGGATGTGTTCTCCCCGTCGGCGGCCACCGTGGCGGGGATGATTCTCTGTGCGAACGATGACGCACTCCTGGACTGCGCGACCGAGGCTCCCTCTCCCGAAAAAGAACCGGAGATGGTCGAAGTGGAAGTCACCGAAAAGGTCCAGCCCAGGGATGACGGCCTGCTATTCTCTCCGGACGAGTTCGGGGAGAAGACCGAAAAACCGAAGACAAAAGAAACCACGAGGACGGTCAAGGTTCCCGTGACGGGAACAACTGAACAAACCGAGCGGACCGGACTGCTCAAACTGGTCTGGAGCACGCTGGGGGAGGCGGCGCTGAAGGTGTATGATTTCATCAATGAAGGGGAGGACAGACGATGAGGCGGCAGACGGGGATGGGAATCCGAAGGCGCTCCAACGGGACGCTTAAAACCATGCCTGTAAGGCCCTGGAAGGCCGGTTGAAACTTTTTATTACGACAGACGTATTTATATGCACACATTTCCTGATAACACAATCCAACACAACAAGAAGATGAAGATTCTCGGAATCCTGTTTCTAATCGTTTTGCTGATAATCGTCTCCAAAATGATTTGGGTCGCTGTCATGACAAGGCATATCGGTACGTTCGAGTCGGAGCGGACCGACATCCTCCGCCGGCGCAGCTATCTCCTGGAGAAAGTTGTGGTCGAGCCGGAGGCGCTGGTCAGTTCGATGCCCTCCGCTGTCGGGCCCCATTTCCAGGGGGAGTGGGCCATCTACTCTACATCCATGCTCTCGGCGGCACTGGTGAACATTGCTAAGCTCTATCCGGAGACCCGGGAAGAGGCTGTGGAGAAGATTGACAGCCTGATTAAGATCACCATGTCGCCCGAACTGCGCCGGTATGACGCCTCGGAGTGGGGGGAGGATCCTCTTGAAAGCCTTGACAGTAATAAAAGTCATATCTCCTACCTCAGCCTACTGGCATGGATGATCAGCGGGTACAAGACTATTGGCGGGGACGGAAGGTATGACGACCTTTTCGACTCCCTCTGTGAGACGATGGCGAGAAGGATTACGGGCTCGACGGACCTCAACCTTCAGACCTTCCCCGGGACATACATCTATGTTCCGGACATGCTCGTGGCCATCGTCGCGCTGGCGAACTACGCACATCTGAACGGAGGCAGGTACCGGAACGTCGTGGACCTCTGGCTGGCGAACATGCAGGCGAATCACATGGATCCGGAAACCGGCCTCATCATGTCCCTGGTCCCCGACGGGGAGACCTGGGTGGGAAACCAGCCCGTTCTCGGTTCCTACTCGGCCCTAAGCGTCTACTACCTGACCTTCGTGGACGAGGCGTTCGCTAGGGAGCAGTACGGGCTCCTGAAGAAGGCTTTCTTTAAGAAGAGACCGTTCTCGGGTTTCAGGGAGCTGGTCAAAGGGACGAAGGGGCCCATCCTGCTGATGGACTCCGGTCCCGTTATCTTCGGCCTGAGTCCCACGGGGACTGCGTTCGGCATCGGCGGGGCCACATATTGCAAGGATACAAAAACAAGAAAACGGTTTCTCCGGACAGGGGAGTGGGCAGGATTCACGGTCTCGTCGAGGAGCTCCCGCCACTACCTCCTTGCAGACTACGTCCCAGTAGGCGAGGCCATCACCCTGGCCATGCGTACAGCGGTTCCTTGGTATGAGGAAGGTAATTGAAAAACCACTATGCAGGCCCTTGTAAGGGCGATTGAAACTTTTCCGCTTGGCGGGCGTATATAATAGCACACACTTCTCAAACATAACACTACAAAACACCACTGTTCATGAAGATCTTTCACTTGACTTTCAACAAGGAAGCCGACGGGGACTGGTACATCGATTTCCCCGGATATCCCTTCGCCCACCACAACCTCATGATGGTCGCGGGTGCTGACCGCCTGTGTGCCTACGTGGCGCAGATGAAAGGTCATCCCAAGAAGGCCGTTGTCGATGTCACCCTAGACGACAACCGCATCGAGGGCAGGGAACCGGTCGTTGTGATGGACCGCTTCCAGAAGGGGTATGGTGCTTCCTACAAGTGCCATGACGCCAACGGCGTAACCCCGGTCGTTGACCTGGAGGGCAGGCTCTTTGAAATACCCACGGCCTGGCTCTGCCCGGTGACGCTCCTTGTCCTGTTCCGCTACCCGAAGCGGATTAACCTCTATATCCCGGAGGACGAAACGAAGTGAGTTCGCTGACCATCATACCCGATGTCCACGGACGCCCGTTCTGGCGCGATGCAGTTCACACCCGTCCGGACGACGATTTCATCTTCCTCGGAGACTATCTCGACCCTTATCCGGACGAGGGGGTCTCCAGGGAGGATGCCTTCG
>JAEEGH010010677.1_pt1 | contig 21005 bp, 12 predicted proteins | sample 9134181 | NCBI WGS metagenome assembly JAEEGH01 (sample SAMN16246544, study PRJNA631951) | gut metagenome | biome: gut microbiome; feature: rumen; material: DP-attached | host: Bos | place: Iran: Karaj | collected 2018-10
AACCGTTCACCAGGTTGGGTTGCAGTTCCGTGGGGAGCAGCGGGTCAAACCCCCAGGCGTTGGTGCGGTTTCCGTTGCCGATAAGGCTGTTGTTAAGCGGATAGGCCACCCACAAGGACAGGTGTTCCGCATAGTCCCAATAGCAGCTCCAGTTCCGGGTTCCGCTGAACCTCTCGCTCCGGTATTTGCCGCCGTTCATGTCGTGCACCAGCACTTCCCGGCCATCCCCCGCCACCGTGGCCGGCAGTTCCAGCCAGGTCATGGGGGCTACGTCATAACCATACACCGTTTCCGGTTCCTCCCCGGCCTGATACGCCGTCACGCGGGCTTCCGCCCCATTGGAGGGCTTCAAGACAACGGTAACCGAACGGGAATCCGTCCCTTCGTTGGCCTTGTAGCTCAGCAGCACGTCGCCCTTGTTTCCGCTGCCGGAAGTGGGGGAAACGGTGGCCCAGGAGCCTCCGTCGGAGCACTCCACCAACAGGTTCCACTCTCCCTTGCAGGTGACGGACACAAAGGTGCTGCCGCCCGCCTGGTCCAGATCGGCCTGACGCAGGACCACGCCAGTTAGAGCGTCAAACGGCTCCGGCTTCTCGCACGAAGCCAGCCCGGCTGCCAATGCAGCCAGGCCGACAACGGCGAATATGGTCCATTTGCACTTCATTGGTTATTCCGCCGCATTGTATACAACTTTGGAGATCTGGATAATGCCATTGTTCTTCCCTTCCGCCGCACAGTCAAACTCCAGTTTGTAATAACAGTTAGCAGTAGGAGTAGACACAGTAAAGGTTACATCACCAGCATCCGATATGGTTGCTGTTGTGGTTTGGACATTAGTCGTAAAGCCGGAATCCGAGGCAACATACAGTTTAGCAGAATTAATTGCAGAGGCCTTGGTAACTTTATCAACAGTTACAACAACCGAAGACATAGCAGAAACACATTTCTGAGCTGTCGTTATAGTTGCAACTGAAGCATTAGCCTTTCTTCCACACTTAACATACGTCCAATTATTTTTCCAACTATTGTTGTTAAAGTTGGTCAGAGTCCAACTTGCAGTGCCAATTGTAGCTGTCCACTCGTTTACATAAGAACCAACTGCATTGTTGGCACTATTTTCATCCGGGAAAGTGAGCGTAATGCTGGAGCCGCCGCCGGTACCGGAAGCATTGATGGCCACAAAGTAACCATAGTCCATCTGCGGCTGGAAGTTGAAACTGCTGCGATAGCCGACAATGGTAATGGTGTCCGTTGCCTTGAGACCCAGGGAAGCGAAGCTGTTGTCGTTTCGGGCGCCATAGCCCAGGTTGGTGTCCGTGAGGCCGTTCACGTGAACGGTGCCGGTTTCGTCCGTGAGGTCGAAGACGCCCGTATTGGGATTGGTGATATTGGAGATGACGCCCTTGATCTGGTAAGGCTGGGTGGAGGATACCTCCGCAGCCAGGAACTGGGCGACGGTTACCTTCTTGGGGCTTACAGTTCCGCTTCCGCCACCACCGCCTTCATTGCCGGCGGAAATGGCGAACAGCGCGGCGCGCTTGGCGCTGCCGTCCGTGACCACCTCTATGGAGCTGGTGGCCGGGAAGGTAATGGTATATTTGTCGGAATCCGTTACCGTGAGCGTGTAAGTGGGATTGCCGGTGAGGCCGTCGTTGGGGGCAGGGGTAGCATAGGCTACATCATCCCCATCCACCTTGAACAGGAGGGTGGAAGCCTGGCTGCCCTTCCAGGACACGGCATAGAAGGTGAGGGAAGTGGAACCTTCCGGCAGGGTAAGCGTGGCCGATCCCACCTTGGAGCTGGTGCCCAGCTTGAGCACCTTCACGCCGGTGGTCCCGTTCACGGTGGCATCCTGCTCATAGGCAGACTGGCCCAGGGTCCATTCCACCGTGCTGGCGAAGAGGCCGCCATCCGGCTGGTCCGGATCCACCGGAGGATTGTCCGGATTATCACTACCGGCTTCGAAAGCGAGGATCTGGGCATTCACCACCTCATCCGTGCCATTGTATTTCTTATACTTGCCGGCCAGGGTTACGGTGCCGCCGTCCTTGATCTTGTCGCTCCAGTCGGCCTTATTGTCAACGCTGTACACGTAGATGGTGCCGGAATCATCCGTCAGGTCCATGCTGCAGTACTTGGCGTTGAACTTGGACACCTTGCCGGTGAGCTTGTAATACGTATTCTCATCGGCCGCGGCGATGAATTCCGCCACGGTCTTGGCGGGAGCGTTATTGTAGTCCGGCTGGTCCGGATCCACCGGAGGATTGTCCGGGGTGTCGCCGCCGGCATTCTTCTTAACGAAGTAGGCATACATTACCTCATCCTTGCCGTTGTAGGAACCGCGGTAGCCGATGAGGGTGATGTTGTCGCCCTCGGCCAGGCCCAGGGATTCGAAGCTCTTGTCGTTCTTGGCGCCATAGCCCAGTTCCGTTGCGGTGAGGCCATAGACATAGACCGAACCGGAGTCGTCCACCAAGTCGAAGTTGCCGTACGTGGCACTGGCGAGATTGGAGATGGTACCGGTGAGCTGGTACTTCTGGGAGTCTGATTCCGCAGCCTCCAGGAATTCCTTGACGGTAACCGCCTTGGCCTCTCCGGAAGGAGGATTGTCCGGGGTGTCGCCATCCTTGAAGTCCAGGATCTGGGCGTTCACCACCTCGTCCTTGCCGTTGTAGTTCTTGTACTTGCCGGCCAGGGTTACGGTGCCGCCGTCCTTGATCTTGCTGCTCCAGTCGGCCTTGTTGTCCACGCTGTACACGTAGATGGTGCCGGAATCATCCGTCAGGTCCATGCTGCAGTAGTTGGCGTTGAACTTGGACACCTTTCCGGTGAGCTTGTAATACGTATTCTCATCGGCTGCGGCGATGAATTCCGCCACGGTCTTGGCAGGAGCGTTATTATAGTCCGGGGTTTCCGGGCCACCGCCACCCTGCCCGGGATCCTTGTCCGTACGGATGCCGAAGATGGCCGCACGGGTGTTGTCGCCCTCCGTCGAAACCTCTATCTCACGGTCTCCCTCGGCGCTGCGGCGGAAGTAGGCGCCGGCGAAAGCGGTGGAGTACCGCGGTGCGCCGGCAGCCGCCGGGATGTCGATGGAATATTTGTCGGCATCCGTTACGGTGAGGGTGTAAGGTTCCTTGTTGGAAAGGCCGTCGTTGGCGGCCGGTTCCACGGTGCCGATGGTGGTACCGCCCATCTTGAACACCAGCTTGGAAGGCTTGCCCTTCCAGGACAGGGCGTAGAAAGTGAGCTTGGTGGCGCCCGCCGGGACCGTGATGGTGGCCGAACCGGTCTTGGAACCGGTTCCCAGCTTGAGCACGGGAACGCCGCCCTGGCCGTTCACGGTGGCGGTTTCCGCATAAGCGCTTTCACCGGGAGTGTAAGTGACGGTACTGGAATAGTCTCCGCCTTCACCGCCGCCACCGCCGCCGCCGTTGGGATCGAATTCCGTCTTGCCGTTAATGCTTATCAGACGGCCGCCCTGTGCGGTTTCCGGGGTGTTGCCCTTGTAATTGACGATCTGGCCATAGACCACCACCACATCTCCGGCTTTGATGGGCTCGTCACCCGTGAAGTCGGCGCCGTCGAAGGACTTGATGCGGTATACCTTGAAGCTGTCTCCGCCTTCCGGATCCTTGATGTCGAAGGTAGCGTTCTTGTATTGGGCGCTCACATCCGCAGTTCCGGTTACGGTGCCCTTGATGTAGTAGGACTGTTCGGTGGCTGTTTCTCCGGTTTCCACAGCCTTGGCGATAGCCGCGGCCACGTTGAACGGATCATTCAAGGTACCTGTGCCGGCAGGATCCGCGCCCTGGCCACCCGGCTGGTCTCCGCCACCGGTATCACCGTTATGCGAATATATATAGCTGGCACCCTTGCCCACGGTCTCCGGGGTATTGCCCTTGTAGTTTACCACAGGACCGTAGACTATGACGATATCCCCTTCCGCCACATCCTTGTTGCCTGCAACCCACTTCTTGCCGCCCAGATAATAGGTCTGGTATACATAGAAGTCTCCGGTTCCGTCCTCCACGTCTACGATATTGAAGGTGGCGTTGCCGTAGTTGCCGCTATCGGCAAAGGTAGTGCCCACCTTGGAGATCTTACCCTTGATATAGATGCTCTTGTCACTCTGGACATCGGCACCCAGGGAAGCGGCATAGGCCGCCGCTCCGGCGGGATTGTACGGGTCTTCCAGCGTACCGGAACCCTTTGCCTCTCCTTCTCCGCCGCCGCTGCCGCCGTCGTCGCCGCCCTTATCCACGCCGTTGAGGCTGAACAGGAAGGCATCGTTCTGGGCGGTTTCCGGGGTATTGCCCTTGTAATTGACCACGCTGCCGAAGAGAATAACCTCGTCTCCCTTCTTGGGCTGGACGTCTCCGCTGGCGAACTTCTTGTTGCCCAGGTACTTCACGCGATAGGCGGTGAACTGGGCGCCGGAAGCCTCTCCGTCGTCCGAGATATTGAAGGTACCGTTGCCGTACTGGGTGGTGAATTCCTCCGTAACGGCGGAAACCTTACCCTTTACGTACACCTTCTTGGGGCTGGTTACATCGGCCCCCAGCTCTTCCAGGTACTGGATTACGCCTTCCACGGTGTACGGATTGGCCTTGGAGCCGTCTCCATATACCACCGGGCCCAGCGAACCGGCCTGGTTCACCGTAACGGTGGCCTTCGCAAGGCCGATGGAAAACACCACGCTGCCGGTACGGTCATTGCCGGGATTGTAAGAAGCCGTGAGAGCCACGGTGAGGGGCTTGCTGTGGCCCTCGCCTCTCTCGATATCCACCCCCATCCATTCCGGAGTGGTGATCACCCAGTCGCGGGTGGCTGTGAGAGTGACGGTTTGGGAACCGCCGTCCATACCGAAGGACAATGTCTCCGGCGTAACTGTTACCTTGGCAGGTCCCAGTTCTTCCTGCTGCTGGCAGGAAACGAGCGCCAGGGCACCCGCCAGGAAAGCCAAAAAGAATGATTTGATTTTCATATACAGTTTGATTTAGTGTTATTTCTTCACATTTACAAATATAAGTAAAACTTTTTGGGTATTCAAGGTTTTTTTTCCATATTTTTTAAGGTGTAAAAATGAGCAAAAAGGGAGGATTATATTTCCTTATATCAAAAAAAGGTAGTATCTTCGCGGGTCGATTTTGGTTAGCAAAATTGTAGTAAGTATCAATATTTATTTTACAAACCGTATGAGAAACGCTTTTAAAAGCTTTTTGCTCGCATTCATCTGTTTGTTTGCGGGCGTAGTTGCCTATGCGCAGGTCACTACCGCAGCCCTCTCCGGCCGCGTGGTGGACCAGAACGGTGAACCGGTCATCGGCGCCGCCATCCTGGCGCAGCACGAACCTTCCGGTACCGTTTACGGCGCTGTCACCAATGCCGACGGCCGCTATACCATCCAGGGTATGCGTACCGGCGGTCCCTACAAGGTGGACTTCACCTGCCTGGGTTACCAGGACGCCACCTACACGGATGTCACCCTGCAGCTGGCAGAAACCTTTAATCTGGACGCCCAGATAGCCGAATCTTCGGAAATGCTGGAAGGCACCATCGTGATTGCCGCCCCCACTTCCAAGTTCGCCAGCCAGGAGCGCATCGGCGCCGCCACGAATATCTCCAACTCGGATATCCAGGCCCTGCCCACCGCCAACCGTTCCATCACGGACATCGTCAAGCTGTCCCCTTACGGCGGTAACGGTATGAATATCGCCGGCGGTGACGGCCGCAGCGCCAACTTCACCATCGACGGTGCCAACTTCAACAACAACTTCGGCCTCACCTCCACCCTGCCCGGCGGCGGCATGCCCGTTTCCATGGATGCCATCGAGGAAGTGCAGATTGTGGTTTCCCCGTTCGACGTGCGTCAGAGCAACTTCATCGGCGGCGGCGTGAACGCCATCACCAAGTCCGGTACCAACACCGTGAAGGGTACCGCCTATGTGTATCACCAGAACGACAAGCTCAGCGGTCACAAGATTGACGGTGAGCAGATTTCCACCACCCGTGACAACGAGACCGTGTACGGTGCCACCGTGGGCTTCCCCATCATCAAGAACAAACTGTTCTTCTTCGGAAGCTTCGAATACACCGGCAACCCTTCCGTGATCAACGACTGGCATCCTTCCCAGGACGGCGTGGCCGATAAGGACAACTACATCTCCCGCACCACCGTGAACGACATGCAGCGCGTGTCGGACCACCTGGAGAAGACCTACGGTTACAAGACCGGCGGCTGGGAGAACTACACCCGCGACGTCTCCAACATGAAGATCCTGGGCCGCGTGGACTGGAACATCACCCAGAACCACCACCTGGCCGTGCGTTACAACTATACTTCCAACAAGAAGTGGACTCCCACCAACGGTTCCTCCGGTGACTTCAACTCCACCATGGACGGCACCAACGAAGCCCTGAAGGGTACCCGTATGAGCCAGAACCGTCTGTCCCAGTACTCCATGGCCTTCGTGAACTCCATGTACTCCACGGAGAACAACGTGAGCTCCATCTCCGTAGACCTCAACAGCCGCTTCGGCGACAACCTGTCCAACCAGTTCCTGGCCACCTGGTCCAACATCGAGGACGTCCGTGGTTCGGATTCGGAGAAGTTCCCCTTCATCGACATCATGGAAGGTTACACCGGCTCCCTGGCCGACGGTAACCTCAAGCAGACCCTGATGCCTTACATGGCCGCAGGTTACGAGCTGTTCACCTGGTACAACGGTGTCCACAACCGCGTACTCAATATCAAGGACGACATCACCGCCTATCTGGGCGCCCACAAGCTCATGGCCGGCCTCAGCTACGAATATCAGTTCGCCGACAACGCCTATATGCGTGAAGGTACCGGTTACTACCGCTTCCGCAGCGTGGACGACTTCATCAACGGCGCCGCCCCCGAAACGGTGGCCCTCACCTATGGTTACGGCGGCAACGAGACCCCTTCGGCCCGTATCCAGTTCAACCAGATCGGCCTGTACTTCCAGGACGAGTGGGCTGCCACGGAGCGCTTCAAGCTCACTGCCGGCGTCCGCTTCGACACCATCCTGTACGACAACAACGACCTGATGACCAACAGCGCCATCAAGGCCCTGGACTTCGGCGGCAAGCATCTTGACACCGGCCGCTGGCCCAAGACCAACATCCAGGTATCCCCCCGCGTGGGCTTCACCTGGGATGTGTTCGGCGACCGCAGCCTGAAGGTGCGCGGCGGTACCGGCCTGTTCGCCGGCCGTCTGCCTCTGGTATACATGACCAACATGCCTTCCAACGCCGCCATGTTCCAGCACCTCTCCGTGCTTTCCACCCAGTATAACAGCGACGGCACCATCAAGGCCCGCAACGCCGGCCTGGACCAGTTCGCCGCAAGCGCCAACGGTGGCAAATTCCCCACCACGGTGGAAGATATCCTCAATAAGCTCAACTCCATCGATCCTAATAAACACCCCAAGGACATTTCCCCGGAAAAGGGCGCCCTGCAGAGCACCGTGAACGGTGTGGATCCCAACTTCAAGATGCCGCAGATCTGGAAGACATCCCTGGGTATCGACTACCAGATCCCCGTGGGCTTCCCGCTCACCCTCACCCTGGAAGGCACCTTCAACAAGACCATCAACGGTACGCAGGTTGTTAACTGGAACACCAAGAGCAACGCCAGCTGGTCCCAGTGGACCGGTTCCGACAACCGTCACATGTATCCGGCCGACGCCTACTACAGCGGCACCCCGGCCTATGTGCTCACCAACACCCGCAAGGGTTACGGTATCATCGGCGTAGTCTCCCTCACCGCCCAGCCTGTGAGCGGCCTCCGCATCACCGCTTCCTACACCTACAACGAGCAGAAGGAAGTTACCGGTATGCCCGGCAACAACGCTGAATCCGTGTTCACCGGTCTTCCCACCGTGGACGGCCCGGACTTCGCCACCCTCCAGAGCTCCCAGTACGTGAACCCTCACCGCCTGATGGCTTCCGTTTCCTACCGCATGCCCTGGGGCACCAACGTAGCCCTGTTCTACACCGGATACGTCCCCACCGGATACAGCTACCTGTTTGACAACGACGCCAACGGCGACAAGATCATGCAGGACCTCATCTACATCCCGAAGGACCGCAACGACATCCTCTTCGTGGACGACGACAACGCCACCCGTTTCTGGTCCTTCATGAACCAGGACAAGTACCTGTCTTCCCACAAGGGCCAGTATGCCGAGGCCTACTCCGTGCACGCTCCCATGGTGCACTACATCGACCTCAAGCTGAGCCAGGACATCCGCATCCGTATCGGCAACACCACCCAGACGCTGCAGCTCAGCTGCGACCTCATGAACCTGGGTAACCTCATTAACAGCAGCTGGGGTGTCGTGAACACCTTCGACCAGAGCGCCAATGAGGGTAAGATCCTCACTTTCGACCACATCAACGCCGAGGGCCGTCCCGTTTTCGCCACTCCGCTCAAGGAGGGTGCCAAGACCTGGAACCACTCCCACTCCATCGGCCAGACCTGGTATCTGCAGTTGGGTATCAAGTATATGTTCAACTAATAAGACAGCGTCATTATGAAACTCAGATATATTCTCTCCTTCTTTGTGGGCGCCGCCCTCCTGGCCGCCTGCACCGCAGAGAACCCGGTAGCTTCTCCCGACCTGGCCGTCAACGCCAATCCCTCCATCCTGGGTGTGGGCAAAGACGGCGGCAGCGTGACCGTCCAGGTTACCGCCAAGGCCGACTGGAAAGTCTCCTCGGACTCCACCTGGGTGAGCATCACCCCTTCGTCCGGTTCCGCCGGCTCCTCCACCATCACCATTACCGCCCTGGCCAATGACGGCGACGAGCGTCAGGCTCCCGTCGTGCTCAAGGCCGGCAAGGATTCCAAGATCGTCACTGTGATGCAGGAAGGCGACATCCACGGTCAGCTGGAGAACGACCCGCTCACCTGCGCCGAAGCCGCCGCCCTCTGCGGCAAGCTCAATTCCGGCGAAACCACCGGCAAGAAGTACTATGTGCAGGGCATCATCTCCGACATCGTCGAAGAGTTCGGCACCCAGTACGGCAACGCCACGTTCTGGATCTCCGACAACGGTTCCGACAAGACCTTCGAGGTGTACCGCTGCCTGTACCTGGGTAACGTAAAGTACTCCAACACCGCCGACCAGAACATCAGCGTGGGCGACAAGGTGGTTGTCTACGGTATCCTGATGAACTACAACGGCACCGCGGAAACCTCCCAGAACAACGCCTATCTGTACAAGCTTTCCGCCGGAACGGATCCCGTCCTTTCCACCAAGACTCCCAGCATCACCGTTGGCGCCGCCGAGACTTCCGCCACCTTCGAGGTAAGCGGCAAGCACCTCACCGAGGGCTGGAAGGTTAGCACCACGGCCGACTGGATTACGGACTACACCAAGTCCGGTGAAGGCGAGGGCAAGATCGAGGTGAAGTTCGACGCCAACACCGGTGCCGAGCGTACCGCCGAATTCACCGTCTCTTCCGCCGGTGCGGCAGACATCAAGCTCACCCTCATCCAGGCCGAATACCAGGAGAACGGTACCGCCGACAAGCCTTACACCGTGGCCGAAGCCCTGGAAGTGATCAATGGTCTGGAAGACGGCAAGACCACCGCTGCCGATGTGTTCACCAAGGGTGTGATTGTAAAGATCGAAAGCGTGGATACCGGCAGCTATGGCAACGCCACTTACCTCATCTCCGACAACGGTTCCACCGAGCACACCATCAAAGTGTTCCGCGGCTACTACCTGGAAGGCGAGAAATTCACCGCCGAAGACCAGATTGCCGTTGGCGACGTGGTTGTGATCAAGGGTAAGCTCCAGAAGTACATTGAAAAGGATGGCTCCATGACTCCGGAAATGGCTGCCAAGAACTTCATCTACAGCCTTGACCGTCCCATGGACGTGGCTGCCGCCCTTGCCGCCATCGACGGTATGGAAGACGGCAAGACGGCCGACGACCAGGTGCTGGTGAAGGGTATCGTTACCGGTGAGTCCGGCATCGACACCGGCTATGGCAACGCCACCTTCAAGCTCACGGCCGACGGCAAGGCTGAAAGCCCGGCCCTCACCGTGTTCCGCGCCAAGGACTTCGGCAATGAGAAGTTCACCAATGCCGAGGCCTTCAAGGACGGCGACACCGTGGTTGTGATCGGCCAGCTCCAGCGCTATGTGAAGAACGGCGAGATGACTCCGGAACTCTCCAAGGGCTGGATGATCGCCATCATCCCCGCCAAGGCCGAGTAATCCCCTTCCGCACTAAAAAAGATCCGAGCCCGTCCGGCCCGGATCTTTTTTTATTTCTTCTGGGAAAAGTAGCTCAGCAGGGCACGCTGGTAATCCAGCAGGGCACTGGCGCCCTTGGCTGTGATTCGGCAGACCGTGTGGGAGCCCCGGCCTTCGCCGCTGCGGGAGACCTTGATGTAACCGGCCTCCTCCAGATTGGTAATTTGGACACTGAGGTTCCCCGCCGTGGCCTTCGTGATGCCCTTTAGGTACACGAAATCCGCGTTGTCCAGCGAATCCAGCGCCGCCATTACGCGGAGCCTGAGCTCGTTGTGGAGTATGGGGTCCAGGTCCTTAAATTCCATTTTTTACCCTTCTTTCATAAAGATATCCGGGGATAATGAGCGCCACAACCGCCACCGCCACGATGCACAGTATCTGATACACCCAAATATCCCCCTGCAGGATAAAAGAGACAAGGCCCAAAGCGGCCCCGGAGAGCCCGCCCACAATCATCGGCCTGAAGCGGGCCGCTTCTCCTGAGACAAAGGCGCCGATACCCACCAGCAGGCAGATCATGGGATTCTCCACCATTTCATAAATGCCCAGGAAGCCGAAGAGGAAGCCGCCGATGCCAATGGCACAGGCCGCAAAAACCCAATAATCCAGCACCAGTTTGGACTGATGGCTGCGCATGTGCGTCCGCTCCTGGTCCCGGCGGATGATGAAAACCATGGCAGGTATGCCGATGAGCGGAATCCCCACCCACAGCCAAAGGCACCATTCCTGGTGCAGCCACTGCCACAGAATAAACTCCAGCAGATAGAACACAGCCGTAAGCCATCCCCACAGCGGGAACAGTTTCTCCCCCGTGGGAATGCTGTCCATTTCCACCTTGCCCCGGGTTTGGGCAATGATATCCAGTGCGTCGAAGTTTTCTTCCATGGACGCAAAGATACTAAAATGTGAGCGAATATTATTGTTAATTCCGTAAACTTTAATTAGTTTTATGTTAAAGTTTATTCCGTAAACTTTAACATAAAACTGATATAACCATGCAAAAAGAATTTTACGAAGCGCCCACTACAGACGTACTGGACGTGAAACTGGAAGGCGTCATCTGCCAAAGCGGCGGTGGCCAGAAGGAGAAGTCTATTCATTACGCAGGATTGATTGGTCTGCGTAAAGATACACATTTGCCGCCAATCCACCAAAATGCCATTCTGTGCATTCTGTGTGTACTGGCGGCATAGTTTTTCGAGAAAACGGCCGTTTTCATTGCCGCGAATCCATCTGGAACGCCCTGTGTGGCCATTTTGACGGATTGGCGGCAATCGCAGTCTACATACGGTCCTTGGTGTCCGAACCGGCGCCGGTGCCCTTGTATTTGCTCTGCGCAGTGTTGAAGCTGTAGCGGATGGTGAACTTGATGCGCTGGGTGTTCATGATGTTGGTCTGCCAGACCTTATAGTTGCCGAAGTCCGTGGCAACGTCGTTGTGGGCCATGCCGGCCAGGTCGGCCCCTTCCAGGCGCAGCACCAGGGAGCCATCCTTCAGCAGGCTCTTCTGCACGGCCGCGGTAAGGTCGAAGTACACGTTGGTGAGGTAGATATTCTCCGTATAGCCCCGGCTGTACACCACGCCGCCCAGTTCCAGCTGCCAGCCGCCTTTCAGGCGCAGCGTATTGAACATCTGGGCCACGAACAGGGGCTTGTCGTTGAAGGAGGTCTCCCGGTAACCGCTGGGCTGGCTGGGATCGGGGGCAGTGATGTTGAGCCACTGCGGCTGGGCCACAAAGGTATAGTTCAGCGAGAGCGGGCCGATGGTGGGCGTCAGGTTCACATAGGCCGACAGGTTGCGGTAAGGGACATCCAGGTTGCGGGGCTGGACCAGCATCACGCCTTCGTCGTTGTAGGGGGAAGACCAGGTTACGATGGCATTGTCCACGCGGGAGTAAGTCACACCGGCAGTGATAAACTTCCACACGGCGGTGAGGCTTAAGTCGTTGTTGATCTGCGGCTGCAGGGCGGCGTTTCCGCTCTGCCACAGGTAGCGGCTATTATAGCGGATGGCGCTGGAGAGCTGGGAGAAGCCCGGCCGGTTCGTCTTGGCGCTATAGTTCAGGAGCACCTGCACCGGACCAAACACGTTGGCATAGGACAGAGTGGGAAACCAGTTGCCATAAGAACGGCTGATATTGTTCTGCGGAGCCAGGGCATCCTGGTAGATGTAGTTCACATGCTCGTAACGCACGCCGGCACTGACCTGGCCCAGCTTGGGCAGGTAGAATCCGTAGGAGGCGAAGCCTGCGATGTTATCCTCCTTCACGCTGGCCGATGAGGCCGGCACCGTTATGCCGGTGAGGGTATAATTGTCCGAGCGACGGGTGAAGGTTTCCTCCGTACCCAGCTGCAGCTGGCCCATCCAGATGGGATAGGAAAACACCAGTTTGGTGGCATACAGGCGGTTCCGGCTGTCGGAACTGGTGCTAACATTGGCATCCCGGGTCATGGTGCTGGTCTCATCGGAAAGGGAGGTCATGGTGCTGGCGTTGGTGAAATAATCGGCATTAAAGTCAATGTTCAGTCTGCCCACCATACCGTTGTAGTAGAGATTGGTGCCGATGTTATAGGGAGCAATATCCCCCATGAAGTCTTTCGTGGTGGTGACGATGTCGTCCATCTTCACGCCGTCGCGGAATAGCTTGTCGGTAATGACGGTCTGGTCCGAAACGCTCAGCGTGCGGCCCCACTCCACTTTGCCGCCCAGGAAATGGTTGTCGGCTATCTGCCAGTTGATGCCGGCGTTTCCGCCCAGATCCCGTTCCATTCCCTCGCCGTCAATGGTAGCCTGCTCCAGGAACTTGGGCGTACCGGTGGTTGCTTTTTCGGCATCGCTGATCTGGAGATAGTGGCTCTTATTGTAGTTGACGCCGGCAAAGAAGTCCACACCGCCGGTACGGTAATTCATGTTCAAGTTGGCATAAGGGTCGTTGAAACTGGCCCGGCGCAGGGACTGGGCGTCGGAGGCGGTGAAATTGAAGCCGAAGCCGTCGCCCTGGCGCCTGATGGTCTTGATGCGCACCACGGCACGCACGGTGGCGTCGTACTGCGCCCCGGGGTTGGTAATGACCTCGATGCTCTGGATTTCGTTACTCTGCAGGCGCTGGAGTTCACTGGTATCGGTTACGCGCCGGCCGTTGATATAGACCAGCGGGCTGCCCCGGCCGATGACTTCCAGGCCGTTCTGGCTCTTGATAAGGCCCGGCGTACGGGCCAGGACATCATCGGCCGTTCCCACGTTCTCCAGCACGGAGCCGCGGATATTGGTCTGCAGGCCCTCGCCGGTGAGCTGGGTCTTGGGCATGATGGCGGTTGCCACGGCGCCTTCCAGCATGGCGGTATCGTCCAGGAGGGTGACGGTCATACCGTCCACGGGAGTGAGGTATACGGTCTTATAACCCAGCATGGCCACCATCATGATGCCATCGTTTTCACTTGTTACTATATTAAAGGTGCCGTCCTCCTCGGTAACGGCGCCGCAGACTACTGTGGAATCGGCCTTGGAGAGTACGGCCACGTTTGCGTAGGCCACCGGCTCACCGTTCTGGTCCACCACCTTTCCTTTCCAATCCTTCTTGGCGCTGGCCGTCAGGGCGGTCAGCAGCATCATCAAAACTACAATCAACTTCTTCATGTTAGTGTGTTAGTTTAATAGTACACCGCAAAGGTAGATACTTTTTCCATATTTCCAAAACTTTTTTTAATAAAATGGCCAATTTTATATTTTAGACGGGAAAAATGCCCGGATGGTTGGCACTAATCCGGGAAATGCACTAACTTAGTAGGAGATTTTTAAGCACCTGATATGAAAAAGACATTCCTATTTATCGTCGGCTGCCTGTTTTGCGCAGGAGCATTCGCCCAGGAGCCGGTAACTTTCACGGCCGAACAGGACCACCAGAATATGATGGACCAGCTGGGTATCAAGTCCATACGGCGCGGTTTCGATGCCGATGAAAAGAGCCCTTTCGCCGCCAACTACGATGAAAGCAAGGCCAACCCCTTCCCCGTCCTTCCGGAAATCCTGAAGACGAAGGCGGGCAAGAAGGTAACTACCGCCAAGCAGTGGTGGGAGGTCCGCAGGCCGGAGATTGTGGAAGGATTTGAAAGCGAGGTGTACGGCCGCGTTCCGGAAAACGTCCCCGGCGTAACCTGGACGGTAGAGGTGGAAGAAATGGAGATGGTGGGCCTGATCCGGGCCAAGGCCAAGCAGCTGCGCGGCCACGTGGACAACAGCGCCTGCCCTTCCATCAACGTAGACATCAAGATGGTGGTGGTAACCCCGGCCGACGCCAAGGGGCCGGTTCCGCTGCTGATGATGTTCGGCGGCGCCAACCTGCCCAACCCCGTAAAACCCGGTGCGGCCGATATGGCGGTTATCAACAAAGCGCTGCGCCGCATCCTGGAGAACGACCCGGAGACGGCCGAGCTGATGAAGAAATATCCCGCCTGGCAGCCCTTCGAACCCGCCAATCCGTTTGCGGCGTTCATGCGCCCCCAGCAGGCTCCCGGCCAGGATCCGCCGTCCAACCAGCAGCTGCTGGCCGCCGGCTGGGGCTATGCCATGATAGATCCCGGCAGCATCCAGGCCGATAACGGCGCCGGCCTCACGCGCGGGATCATCGGCCTTGTGAACAAGGGCCAGCCCCGTAAACCGGACGACTGGGGTTCCCTGCGCGCCTGGGCATGGGGTGCCGCCCGGGGGCTGGATTACCTGGAGACGGACCCGGACGTGGACGCCAAGCACGTGGGTATCGAAGGTGTTTCCCGCTATGGCAAGGCCGCCCTTGTCACCCTGGCTTTTGAGGAACGCTTCTACATGGGCCTTATCGGCTCTTCCGGAAAGGGCGGCGCAACCCTGCACCGCCGTATCTTCGGCGAAGGCCTGGAGAACCTGGCCAATTCCGGCGAGTATCACTGGATGGCCGGCAACTATATCAAGTACTGCGCAATAGAGTCCAAGACGGGCGCCTGGAATGCCGATATGCTGCCCGTGGATTCCCACGAACTCATCGCCCTTTGCGCCCCGCGCCTGGTCTTCATCAGCTATGGCGTTCCCGAGCAGGGAGATGCCCTGTGGCTGGACCAGTATGGCAGCTGGCAGGCCACCGTTGCCGCCGGCGAGGTATTCAAACTGCTGGGAGCCAAGGATCTGGGCCTCTCCAACGATTATCGCAAGGAGCCTATGCCGGAGGTCCTCACCGGCCTGCTGGACGGCGAACTGGCCTGGCGCCAGCACGCCGGCGGCCACACCGACGGGCCCAACATGAAGTATTTCATCCAGTGGGCCTCGGAGAAGATGGGATTCCAGAAATAAAGACAGAAAAGAGCCCCTGCCGATAATGGCAAGGGCTCTTTTTTATAAGATTAGTTAAGTCTATTTGAAGAGCAGCTGGGCGAACTGGTACAGGCTGCGGCGCCAGGTGTGCCATTCGTGGGCGGTGCCTTCCGAAATATAACCGACGGCGTTGATGCCGATTTTCTTCAGGTTCTCCGCCGCTTCCATAACCCGGGGGTTCTCCTTGCTGCCGCTGCTCATGAAGACCACTTTGTTGGTGGCCTGGAAGCCGGCTGCACCCTGGATGTCTTCCACGCTCATCACGCCGCCGCTGAACATACCCACGTAGGCAAACGTGGTGGGATTGGCGAGGGTAATCCTGCGGGTCTGGCCGCCACCCATGGACAGGCCGGCCATGGCACGGTGCTGGGCATCGGCAATCACGCGGTATTCTTTCTCTATCATGGGGATGATGTCCGTGAGCAGAACCACCTGGAAGCCGTCGTTGTTGGGACGCTGGCCCGGCTGGGGCTGGGGCAGCTGCTTGGCATACTCGCCCACCAGATGGATGTTCTGTCCCTGACCGTAATCCATCACCACGATGAACGGGACGGCCTTGCCTTCGGCGATGAGGTTGTCCAGGATCTGGCCGGTGTGGCCCTGGGCCGACCAGCCGTGCTCATTCTCGGCATTTCCGTGCTGCAGATACAGAACAGGATATTTCTTGCCGGGGTTTTTCTGGTACTCCGCGGGCAGATATACAAAGCAGTGGCGCATGCTCTCGGTGGCCTTTGACCAGTAGTATTTCTCTTCCACGGCGCCCTGGGGCACGTTCTTCACCTGCCAGATATCCATATCGTCGGAAGGAATTTCGATACCGCTGCCCCAGCGGCCTGCGCCAAAGAAATAGATACTGCCCGGATCCGGCACAGAAGCGCCGTCCACATTCAGCTGATAGTAGTGGAAGCCCACATCCTGGGGATCCGAAGTGCCGGTCCACATGCCCTTTTCATCCTTGGTCATCTGGTACCGCTTGCCGGCGATGTCCAGCTGCACGGACTGGGCGTCCGGGGCGAAGAGCTGCGCACGGACGGCTCCCTGGGAGTTCACCATGGGATACTGGTGCCCCAGCTGGTTGGTCACATTAGGTTTGAAGTCTTCGATGGCTCCGGTAAAGGACGGCACCACGGGATTTCTCTGCTGGGCCGATACGCTTACGGCGGCGAGCAACATGAATAAAAAAGCTAAACGTTTCATAATTATGCATTATTATTTGATGTGGTATTCGTAGAGGATAATGCTGTGCGGGGAAACGGAAAGGTTCGTGTTCAGTTTCTCAGTGCGGGTTTGGAGTTGGATAACGTCCGGATTATCTACGGTGTTCATGTCTGTGACCTGGGCCGGAGCCAGGGCGTGCTTAATGCTGGTTTCATAAAACGATATTACAATAATACGGATTTTTCGGAATATATCAGTTACTTGGCCGGACTTTTTTGATTTCTCCCGCTGGCTTGTTATCTTTGCGTAAGACATGTTGAAATCCAGCAGACATATCCTCCTGGCCGGACTTTCCGGTTTCCTGTTCCTGATTCTGTTCAAGACAGGACTGCTGTATCATCTGGAGCAGTATTCCCTCTTTTGCCCAAAAGGGGATTACCTGCGTTCTTTCTTTGAGCAGCCGGGAGGCGTTCTGGCCCTCATCGGCGCGTTTCTCACGCAATTCTGCCACTATCCGGTGCTGGGGGCAGCCCTTTTCGCGCTCCTGATGTGCCTGCTCACCTTCCTCACGGAAAAAGCCTTTGCGCTGGAGGGTAAGGCCGTCTGGCTCTCCACCCTTCCCGCCCTCTTCCTGCTGCTTTTCATTACACGGATGGACTATTCTGTCTATCTCTTCCGGACCTACGGACTCCTGTATTCGCAGTTGCTGGGCTTCTGCGCAACATCGGCCTTGATTCTGCTGTACCGGAAGTTCTTCCTGGGAAAGCGTTTCAGTCCGCTTTTTGTGGCGGCGGTCGTGCTCATCGGCTATCCGCTGTTTGGCGCCTTTGCGCTCCTGGCCGCCCTGCTGATGGCGCTGCTGGCCCTGCAGGAAGGGAAACAGGGTTTCATAGACCTGGCCCTGGTACTCCTGCTGGGTTTTGCCGTTCCCTGGCTTTGCGGGAACTGGTCCGGGGTCTTCCCCAGGATCCATCGGAAGTTCGTGTACCTGGCCGCCTTCCCGTATATGGAATTCCTGGACAACTTCATCTGCCTGGTTCCCCTGATTCTGGCTGCATCGGCCACAGTGGCGCTCTGTTTCCTCAGGAAAGCAGGGCGTGTTACGGTGACGGTTCTTGTAGCGGTGACGCTCCTGCTTGTAGCGGGAGGCTCCAACTGGGACCGGGGCTTCCATACGGTCCTGGGCATGGAAAAGGCCGTTTCCCGGCAGGACTGGGATAAGGTCCTCAAACTGGCCAAAAAGGAAAAGAATCCCAACCGCGTCCATGTCCTGTACCGGAACGTGGCCCTGTATGAAACGGGCGCCCTCCTGGAGAAGATGTTCCAATATCCGGACGGAGATGCCCCGCTCCATACCCTGGCGCAATTCCCTATTTCCAACATCTGCGGCGTGCCCGTGCTGTATTACTGCGGCATGATCAACCCCAGTGACCGCCTGGCAATGGAGTATTCCTCCACTTTCTGCAAAAACATCCATTACTATAAATACCAGGCAAAGACGGCGCTGGTGAGCGGGGAATACGAACTGGCCCGGAAGTACCTGGACATGGTGGATGCCAACTGGTTCCAGGGAGACTGGACAGGCCGATACCGGGCGTTCCTGGACAATCCGGTCCTGATGGATGCCGATAAGGAATTCCAGCGCCTGCGCCCTCTGCTCCGGAACGCGCCGAAGGAATTCGAGGCCTCCGGCCCGCTGCAGGAGATGCTGTTCGCCCACTTTGAGAATCCCGACTACGTGAACGAAGCCTACTATGAATGGCAGACGGCCTTCTATCTCATCCAGAAGGATGCGGACAGGACGCTGTACAGCCTGTTCAACCGTCTGGACCTGGTGCCGGACGCGCCCGTCGGCATGGCCGTGGCGGAAGGGGCCGCGCTCTTTGGCAGCGAGTCGGGCGATATGGAAGTGATGCGGGCCATCACGTCCGTGCTGAGAAACAGGAATTCCGTCCTCCAGCGTTTCACCCAGTTCAGCAAGGCGGCCAACAACACCCGGGACAGCGATTCGGAGGAAACGAAAGAATGGTTTGCCGCCCATTACGGCGGGACCTATTGGTACTATTATTTATTTGTGGACATCTACACCAAGCGATGAGACGATACGGGATTTGGATTCTCCTGCTGGCTCTGCTGGTCTCCTCCGCCTGTACTCCGGGCGGCTGGCAGGATGCATCGGCCTCCGGGGAAGCGCCCGCGCTTTATCCGGACTATAAGGACATTGTGATTCCGGGCAACATCGCGCCCATGAATTTCAACGTCCTCAATCCGGCCGACGCCTGCGTGGCCGTGCTGTCCTCTCCAGAGGAAAAACTGGTCCTCCGGGGCCCTGAAATCCACATTCCGGAGAAGGCCTGGCGGCGGATTACCGCCAGTGCCAGGGGCGGCGCCATCCAGTTCTCAGTGTACATCCGGCGGGACGGGAAGTGGCTCCATCTTCCGGATTTCCGGATGGAGGTATCGGCCGATGAAATAGACCCTTACGTAACCTACCGGCTCATCGAGCCCGGCTACTCCAGTTACGGGAACCTGGTCCTCCGCCAGCGGGACCTCACCTCCTTCCGCGAGCAGGACCTTTACAACAACCAGCTTATCAGCGGCCGGGTGGAGCAGCAGTGCATCAATTGCCACTCCTTCCAGAATTACAGCACGGAGAACTTCCAGTTCCATGCTCGGGAAACCTCGGGCGGAACCGTTGTTGTCACCGGCGACAAGGGCAAGAAGGTGGCCTTCAAGACCGGCGACCTCATCTCCAACGCAGTCTATCCTTCCTGGCACCCTTCGGAGCCGCTCATCGCCTATTCGGTGAACAAGACGGCCCAGGGCTTCTTCCGCACCCATCGGCAAAAGATTGAAGTGTACGATTCGGCATCGGACCTCATCCTGTACGATGTGGAGAAGGACCAGGTGCGCTACATCGTGCACGATTCCCTCTCCTACGAAACCTTCCCCTACTGGTCTGCAGACGGGAAAACGCTCTATTATGCCTCCTCTTATCTGCCGGACTGGGGCGCGGACCCCTCCACCAATGCGTTCCTGCATACGGACCGGATCCGCTACAATATCTACTCCATCGGCTTCAATCCCCAGACGCGGGAGTTCGGAACGCCCCGGCTGGTCTTTGACGCCGTGGCCGACAGCCTAAGCGCCGTAACCCCCCGGCCCTCACCCGACGGCCGCTTCCTCCTGAGCGGTGTTGGAAACTACGGCTCCTTCCACGTCTGGCACGAATCGGGAGACATCTACATCACGGACCTGGCCACCGGCGAAACCAGGCCGATGGAAGAAATCAATTCCAACAAATCCGACAGTTTCAAGGCCTGGAGTTCCAATTCCCGCTGGATAGTATTCACCTCCCGCCGGGATGACGGCTCCTATACCCGCCTCTATTTCACCCACTTCGGTCCCGACGGCCGCGGCTCGAAGCCCTTCCTCCTGCCCCAGAAGGACCCGTCGCAGAACCGCCGCCTGTTCAAGTCCTACAACGTCCCGGAGTTCTCCCGGGACAAAGTCCGCTGGAGCACCAAGCAACTGGAAGACATCCTCCTCTCCCACCCCGTCCAGGTGGAACAGATCCCGTAACACACCCCAAGAAGGGCGTTATAAAACAAAAAACCGCCGCAGGGAATGCGTCGGGCAATTAGTGTCATTGACCTGAATATAAATCAAAAACGGGACCTGTAATCCGAGCAAAATGGCTTACCTTGCAACTATGAAAAACACAATCACTGACGAACTGTTTCACCTACCAGGAAGATCGGAGCAGGAAGGATAATTTGGGATTCCTGCGGTTTTTTCTTATCTTTACATTCACGAACGTACTATTCTACTATGATGACTCAAACAAAAGACCCATACATCTCGCCGGAGTGTGAGATGCTGGAAATCAAACCAGAAGGCATAATCGCCGCATCTGGCGAGGTCCCGGACATGCCCTGGGGATGGGATTGGGAGTTTTAATCAATCAAAAGACGAAAGAACCATGAGAAATACGGTATATTCTATCGTTTTAATGGCCAGTGCCATCATTGCCTTCAGCGCATGCAACAAAGAGCAGCTCCCGGACAAGCCGGCCGGAATTCCGCTGACGATCAGCGCCACGGTCGGCGCGCAGACCAAGACCGCCTATTCCTATGATCCTGAATCCAAGGTGATGGAAGTCTCCTGGCAGGAAGAGGAGTCCATCTCTGTCATCTCGTTCGATGAATCCGG
>JAEEGH010010680.1_pt1 | contig 21002 bp, 14 predicted proteins | sample 9134181 | NCBI WGS metagenome assembly JAEEGH01 (sample SAMN16246544, study PRJNA631951) | gut metagenome | biome: gut microbiome; feature: rumen; material: DP-attached | host: Bos | place: Iran: Karaj | collected 2018-10
TACCTGAGGCCGCTGATGGAGAAGGGCATGATAGAAAGAACCGATCCGGACAGTCCGAAATCGCCCAGACAGGAGTACAAGCTGGCATGAGCTACTGTATCAATAATACTATGTCAATAGGCTCTGACCCTTTTGCCCTCTGCAGAGCGCTAACGCTGCAAAGCATGCGCCCCGACTGCTTCTTCGGAAGAAGCGCGGCTTGAAGCTTTCCCAAAAGACGTTGGTGAAAACAAATGGCTTCAAAACAGCCGGATTGAACAAAGTGACGAGAGCGCAAGAATCGCGGGCCTGGGCAATTGTCTGCGAAGGCGCTTTTGCGCGGCTTCACAATTCGTTAATGGTGTTCTATAATATGCATTGTCAAATCTGGAAACCAACGAGAAGGGAAAGGTTGGTCGAGTGGCAGAACGAACCTTGACTGCGCGGCTTGGGGGCAATACAGCCCTGCTGTGTTTTCGCACTGGGATTGTCACGTTGTGCGGCATGGCGGCGGTGAGGCTTGCCCTTGGCGCACTCGGCGTGGAGGGCTATGGTACATATGCCGCCGTGATGGGCGTGGTTGGCGCGTTCATGCTTTTTAGAGGTGCAATCGAGCAGACGGCCCGCCGGTTTGTCAGTCATGAGTATGGGAAAGGTTCGGTGGGCGACGTGCAGGGGGCGTTTTCGGCAGTTGTAGTCCTCTCGATTGCGATGACAGTCATCTTGATCGCCATTGGCGAAACGGCAGGTCTCTGGTTTGTCGTTCGACACCTTGTCGTTTCACCTGGCGGCGTTCGTTCGGCAGTCGTCGCATATCAGCTAGGCCTGTTGTCGGCGGCCGCGGCTCTACTGTCGATTCCCTTCGCCGCGCTGGTCGTCGCTGAGGAGAGAATGGCCTTTTTCGTGGTCGTAGGCGTTCTTGAGGCGATATTCGCCCTCGTCGCTTCCTGGTCCGCCGTCATGTGCCCGCGTTTCGGCCTCGAGGCGTATGCGCTTACTTTGGCGATCGGCGCACTGGCGTCGCTTGCTGTGCATGTCGTCTTCTGCCGCGTCAGGATGCCGCACGTACGCGTTTCAGTTGCGTGTTCCTCCGGACAGCTCATGGAGTCTGCCTCGTTTCTCGGCTGGGGTGCCTTGAGCAGCGTCGGCAATGCGTTCAAGTACAGGGGCGTATGCCTTGTCGTCAACGGCTACGCAGGCGTCGCCTTCAGCGCTGCGTGGGATGTCGCCATCGCCGTATGGACGTACATACATGGATTCTGCGGGGACTTCATGCAGGCCTTTTCGCCTCCGATGTTCAAGGCGTGGGCGTCGGGCGACGGACGGCGGCTCTCGTCCCTCGTCGCATGGACGACGATTGTTTCCGCCACGATCGCGGCGGTTCCTTCCGCATTTGTGTTTGTGTTCGCTCCGGAACTGGTGGGCGTATGGCTTGGCGATGGGGCGCCGCCGCAGGTCGTGGCGTTCATAAGGTGCTCTGCCGTGAATGTCGTTTTCGACGCTGCGTCGAATCCGCTGACGACGACAATACTCGCGACAGGACGGGTCAGGCTATACCAGACCGTGGCTTGCATCTTTTCGTTGCTGGGTTTTGCGTCCGCGTGGGCTCTGCTTGCGTCTGGGCGATCGGCGTGGACGTCGCTGGCTGCGGTCGCAGCGTCAAACGGCGCGGCACTTATCTACCGTCATCTGCACGTTCGCTTTCTTGTCGGCGTCAGGCCTTCTTTCGCTGTTCGGCCCGCCAGAGGTCCGGAGCAAGGCCGAACCGGCTCTTGAAGACATGGGAGAGCCGGTTCTGCCCGGAAAGTCCGATGCGCCTGGCAACCTCCGTTACCGTGAGGTCTGTGCGCGACAGGAGCTTCTTTGCCTCTTCCATGCGGCGGTCTTCGATGGCGCGACGTATGGTCTTGCCCTCGGCCTGGCGGAACCTGAGCTCGGCGAGTCGGCGCGAAACGCCGAGATGCCCCGTGACGTCTGCTACGTCGATGCGCTCGCATCCATGCGCGGCTATGTACGTCCTGGCACGGGCGACAAGCGCCGTCGCCGGAAGAACAGGCTTTGTAGATGCTCGTTCAATCACCTCGACTGGCGGAATGTACACGGGCTTCGGTTTGTCGGCGGAGCGTCGGCCTCTTAGCATCTTGGCAAGTTCGCTTGCCGCGCAGAACCCCATCTTGACATGCCCCGGCAGAATGCTGGAAATCGGAGGCGTCGAATGTCGTACGAGGAATTCGTCGTTGTCTGTTCCTATGAGAGCCATCTGCTCAGGGATCTTCACGCCAGCGTCGTTTGCGGCCGCAAGGACCTTTACTGCGCATTCGTCGCTTGAGGCGTAGATGGCGGTCGGTTTCGGCAGGGACGCGAGAAACGCCGCAAGGCCCTCTCTGTCTTCGATCGGCGCGGACGGAAAGCATTCAGATTCGAAAAACGAGCAGGACTGTCCGCTTTCGGCGAGTCGGGCGCGAAAGCTCTCGCCCCGTTCGCGGCACCAGTCTTCATCCAGTTTCGGCACGTAGGCGAACGACGCATAGCGGCCGTTCTTGAGCAGGGACGTCGCCGCGAGACGCCCGATGGCTGAGTTGTCGTTTCTTATGAGCACGGTGGGGGCTTGGCGTTTCTCCACCGCATGGTCGTGGATGTTCACGAGGACAACGGGAAGGGGGGATTCCGCGAGTGCGGCGAGGGTGTCGTCAGAGCCGGGTATTGTCGCGATTATGCCGTCGAAACCCTTTCCCACGGCGGTACGCACCGTAGCAGGAGTGAAGTCTTCGTTGCGTTGCACGAGATGGAGCCTCCAGTCCGCGTTCTGCTCGATGAACCTGAATATTCCATGCAGACAGTCTCGCCCTGACGCCCGCGCTATGCGAACTGCAGCGAGTAAATTTACCGGCTTTTTCCTTTTCCTGCTCTTGCGCTTCATACTTCACCATGAATGATACCATATTCACATCATATGGCGCAAGTACAATCCAACACGGAAACTGTTGCGCGAAATGACATGATATTGTATTGCCTTTAGTGTATTGTTTTGCTATCATTGCCGCGTCGAGTGGTAATGAACGTCTAAAACCATATGAAACATGGAGGATAGACCTATGAAGACCGTGTTGACAATCTGTGCTGTGGTTGCTGCAAATGTGTTGAATGGGGCTGTCGTGCCAGCGGGGCCGGGTGACTATCGGATCGAAACGGGTGTGGACGTATCGTACGTTTCAGGCGGCTTCTCCGTCCCGGACAATGCCGCAATCACGGTTCGTCCCGGTGTGTTCTGTCCCGAAGGCGGCCCGGTCGGAATTGACGAAGTTGTATGGCGAAACGTTAAGCTGACGGACATCGCGAGCTTCACGGGGAAGATCGGCGACGGGGTCTTGAATTCAGATTCGTGCCGTTGGGAGGAAGCGGGGTGTTGCAACGTCGTGACGAATGAGGGTTACGTTCAGTGCCAGCTGCAGTTAAAGCGAGGCAGCACTCTATACGGAGTCGTCATGCAGTATCGCCAGGATGGGAATGACGTCAAGGCCAGGATTGCCCTGGCGAGATATGCCTCCGGCAAGGATATCGGGCACGATCTGAGCAGCTCCGGCGCAAATGCCACAGTGGCAGGTTCGCTGTATTCGTCCGTTGCATACGGGGTGCTGGCGGTGGCAGACCTCGGATTTGTCCTGCGCGATGGTGCGGAGGCTTCTGCCGCGCCGACGGAGATCGTCTTGGCAAGCACGGACGTCGCAGAGTCCGACGAAGAGATATTCCACTATCGCCCTTGTCTGATGACGGACAAGGTCGTGCTTTGCCGCAATCTCAGGATATGCGATATTGTCGGCATAAGCGGTGAGATCAGCCACCAGAACATTGGCGGCGGCGCCTGGGCCAAAGTGCAAGGCTACTGCCTCACGAACATGGACGGCGCCGTTCAGATGAACCTGATGTCCAAGGTCGACACACGGCGCATCGGAGCCAACATCCGGTTCTATCAGGACGGTTCCGATGTCAAAGCATGCACATTCTGGGGCGGGCACGGCTATGACGACAAAGAACTTGATGCGCCGTTCGGAGCGGGAATCACCGGAGTTTCGCTTGGAGTCACCAACGAACCTGGGACAGCCTCGGTGGCGGTTCGCAATCTCAAGGTTAGGTTTCGCCCTTCCACGCGCATCGTTGCCGACTACGGCGAATGCATCTTGATGAACCAGGGCGACAATGGATGGGTGAAGTTGTGGAAAGATGTCAATCTCGACGGCGTCACGTTCGGTCCCGCGCTCATGGGCGGAGCTAGTCTTAATTCCCAGTGGAATGTCGCATCCAACTACCTGCGCTCGGCCCAGCTTTACACAACACAGAGTTTCTACCAGTACCTCAAGGGCAAAACGCTCTATTCGATCCGATTCCTGATGCAGCGCCAGTTCGGAGACGTGTACGCCAAGATCGCGAGCGCTCGCCTTGACTGGAGCAGCACAGGCGAATACCAGCCAGGCTATTATCCCGGAACCTCCAGCCGCGATGGCGTTGTCGTGACCAATGTGGTGGACGTCGCTGTGGAAGGCGCAGAGCATACGCTCGCCATATGCCATCTGGCCGCAGACATGCCGACGAAGCGGCGGCACGCCGTGACCGTGGGCAGCGATTTCAATCCCGGCCCTTCGCCCGTTCGTTTGGCTGACATCAAGCTGGAACTCGCTCCGTCTGCGGAAGAGACCATGACCTTTGGTTGTGACATGCGCGGTTGCGGTGTCGTCGGCGTGTCAGGCGCTGGCACGGTGGCGCTGGCGGTTGATCTGCCTGCTAACATCGGTCTGGATGTCGATTCTGGCACTGCCGTCATCGGCTCCTCGCAGACTGTCGGCGGCCCGGTAAACGTCAAGTCTGGCGCAAAGCTTGAATTTGCCATTGCGACAGGATTGCGGCCTGCGCTCTCGGCCGCATCGTTCTCGATCGAGCCTGGGGCGGAGATCGTGGTCTCGGCCCAAAGACCAGTCCGCGGTCTTTCGGACTGCGCGACGTTCAAGATCGTGACCGGATGCAGGTATGAACCCTATGCGCTTGACGGCGTGACGTGTCGTGTGAAAGGGCGCTTCCTCCGTTCCGCGAGCATCGTCGTGGACGAGGATGGCGACATTGCCGTAGCCGTCAGGCCCGTGGAGGGCTTCGCCGTTATGGTTCGGTAGCGGAGGGCTTGGCGTGGTGGAGAGAAGCGTTTTCCTGACGGCCATTCTCGTAGCAGTCGCTCCGTTTTGTTCGTCCTCGGCCGCAGCGTTGAGCGAAGCCGAGGCGAAGGGGCTGAGGCTCGCGAAGACTACCGTCTCGGACGACTACGAGAACGATTCGCTGAAGCGCGAGGGCAATCCTTCGGTTTTCCGAGCGCCGATTTCCAACGGTCTTCTCGAATACACGATGATGGCGAAGTACGTCGCTGAGGGAACTCTGGAGTTCGGCTTTCCGAGGCGGCGGTTCTTCGTCCCGAAGGATGGCCGGAAGTTTTTCGCGTTCGGGTTCAGGCTTTATTCGGCGGAGGGCGAGTCGGCCGAGATTCTGTGCTCTTCATCTTCCGGTGGCTTCTCTGCGCGATTCTCTAGCGGCGAGGACGGCAGGATCGTCTGCACCGCAGTTGACGGCTGCCGCAAATCTTCGGGGTTTGATATTCCGGCGACGATGCTTCCCGTGGATGTCATGCTCTGCGCCCGTAGAGACGGAGGCTATTCGGTCGTAGCGACAAGCCTTGCCGACAGCAGCGTCCGCACGGCGTCAGGCGACGCAGGCTTTTTCCGCGAGGAGGCTGACGACGGGTTCGACGTGTCCGTCGGAGTTAAGAAGGCGAGCCTTGTAATCGACAATCTTTTCGCCGGAGAGGTGCAGTCGTCCGGAGCTGACGCCACTTCCGTCGCGTTCGTGGCGCCTGAAAGGATGTTTAGCCCTGAAAGGGCTGGATGGAAAAAGGTGTTCGAGGACGATTTCGACGGCGCAGAGATGGACTGGTCGAAGTGGTATCAGACTCCATGGTCCAAGCACAAGGATTTTGCCGCATTAGATGGTGAAGGACATCTGGCGATAAAGTGCGATTTCGAGCCAGGCACGACCAACCTCGTCTCAAGCGGCGTCCATTCTCGGCAGACGTTCACGTTCGGCTATGTCGAGGCCAGGGTGAAACTCACCAGGAACAATGGATGGTGGGCGGCGTTCTGGCTATACGGAACATCGAGCACGAATCCCGGGGTGGACGGTTCGGAGATAGACATCATGGAGGACTACTACACTCGGGCGGCGACGCCGGACGGGCCGAACCGTCCGATTCTCGATCACAATCTGCATGTTTCGGTGGGCAAAGCGCTCCAGAGCTGGCAGTACAGATCCGAACACTTCGGCACGATAGACGACTGGCGAGTGATTGGATGCAAATGGACGCCGTTCGAGATATCCTACTACGCCGACGGGAAGCTGATTGGCAGTTCCGCAAACCACAGCCCATACGACGGCGTGGTCTTCGATGCGGCGAACCACGCGGCATTGGAATGTCCTTTGCACATCATATTCAGCGGGAGCATCATGCGCAGCTGGGGACGTCGTAACACAGCCGGATTCAAGTTCCCCGAGTTCTTCAAGGTGGACTACGTTCGCTTCTGGGAGTATCCGAAGGACGATTCTGCGCAGCCGCGTGTCGCATGGAAGGATTCCGCATCCGTTGGCGAACGCATCGCCGTGTCCCAGGACGCCAGGGTTGCGTTTGAGGCCGAGGTTTTTCCGTCTCCGGCGACGAAAGCTCCAATCAAGGAACTGTTCCTTTTCGACTGCGGACATCCTGTGGCGGTGCGCACCGCGCCGCCTTGGCGTTTCGAGATACCCTTCACCGAGGAATACTATCGAACGACGCGCTACATGGCGCCGGGGCGTTCGGGCAAGTCGCCGCCCTGGGATTCGATGGCGCATGCCTTCCGCCTCTACGTCAGGGACGTGGAGGGGCGGGTCGCGTCTGCCGACGGTGTCCGCTGGAGAATCCCGGCCGGTTCGGTCAAGTCCGCGCCGTGGCGTGGCCGGCCTCACAAGCTGCCGTGCACGATTCTGCCGTGGCAATTTGACGAGGGCGGCAGGGGATCGGGCCATCATTCGCTCGTGTCAGAACCTCGCACTAAGGGCGCCGGGAACCTTCCGTTGCTTCGCGGCGACACGGCGTTTGACTGCAGGGCGAATCAGGTGATGTCGCTTAAAACAGGGGAATGGATGAACTATACGGTGGATGTGGCGACCGGTGGCACATTCCGTGCAACGCTCAAGTTCGGCACTGGGAACGACTTTCCGAACAGAGTGATTCTGCTTGTTGACGGCGTTAGGCGTGGCGAATTCGACTGCCCATGGCCGGGGAAGTGGGACTGGGGCCTGCGCATGGCAAAGCCAATCGAAGACCTCAAGCTTACCTCTGGGCGGCACATGCTTACCTTGATGGTTGTCGGATATCTGTCCGTAGGGGCGTTTACGCTTGACTTCGTCGGGCGTTGACGCATCGAACCATGGGAGCGGGCAAACAGTCCTGGCCGTTTGCTGTGATTCGCGGGAATCGCACGATGCGAAGTAATTTGGCTTCCAATCAGCCTGTACGCAGTTGCCATTGCCTCACCAATGATCGGCGGAGACGAATGACCCGCATTCGGCGTTGTCTGGCCGTTGTCGGACGCGGCTGATTCGGCTATAATCAGATTGCATTGCTTGGCTCCGAAGATAGTCGAAAGGCCGCGGAGTGCGGTTGTATGGAAGACCGAGGCGGTGCGTGCCGCCTCGGCTCGTTCGCATTGTACTTCGCGCTTCTTGCCGTTCCGCTCTGCGTGCTGCCATATGCGGCGCACATTCTGATCTCTGGCGAAACGCGTTCATGGCGCGGCCTTGTCGTCGAGAACGGAGCGGCTGCGTGGCGACAGCTGTTCGGCGCTCCCGTGGCGACAGGCGTCGTCTGTCGTGTCGCGGCAGAGTTCGACTTCTCGGGCGCGACGCCGCTCGTGTCGTATCTTGTCGCCGGATTCTCGGCAATCTGCTGGGCGCCAGGCGCCGACGCCTACATACGCGACCGCTTTGAAATCTTCGAAGAATGCGGAAGCAGGAGCCTGTCCGCATGGTACGGCGGGTCTGAGTCACGAATCGCCATGCGCGCTATAGGGCGGCGAGGCTGGCGTTGTCCGAGCGCTCGGAGATGTCGTTTCTGTAGATTTCCATTATCCTTTCGCGCAGTTCCCTTGTCCTCGGGTCGCGGAAGCGCACGTCGCGCGGCGCGGAGGGTTCGACGGGATTCTCCTCAAGCGCAAGGAGACGTCCCGGTGAACTGCCGAGGACTGCGATACGCGTTCCGAGGCAGAGCGCCTCGTCCACGTCATGGGTGACGAACACGACGGTGCGCGAGCCGTGGGAGTCGCGGTGTATCGTCTTGACTAGGCCCTGCAGCAGGACGCGGTTCGCAGGGTCGAGCGCGCCGAACGGCTCGTCCATCAGCAGCACGGGGCTTTTCGAGCCGAGCGCCCTCGCTATCGCCGCGCGCTGACGCATGCCGCCCGAAAGCTGCGCCGGATACTTGCCGTAGGCGGAGCCGAGGCCGACCATTTCGAGGTACGACTCGGCGAGCGCGACCAGCTCCTTCTCGGACTTGTCGGGGTACTCGCCCCTGAACGCGAGCAGAAGGTTCTTGCCGGTCGTCATCCACGGAAAGAGCGAATAGTCCTGGAAGACAATCGAGCAGGCGCGGTCTGGGCCGTCAACGGAATGCCCCGCCACGTCGATAGTCCCTGCCGTCGGCCTCGAGAGTCCCGCGATCATCCTCAGGAGCGTGGACTTTCCGCAGCCGGACTGCCCGAGCAGGCACAGGAACTCGCCTTGGCCGACGTCGAAGGAGACGTCGGAAAGGACCTCCTTTCCGTTGAACGACACCGACACGTTGCGGCATGAAATCATTCGTTCACCTCCCTGTACCTGAGCAGCCTGCGCTCGACCAGCTTGAAGAGGGCGGAGAGCGCCGTGATGACGACGCCTATGTAGATGATGCCCACGACGACGCGCCCGTAGTCCGCGAAGTCGGAATAGTTCTTCACGTACCAGCCGAGGCCCTCGGTAGCGCCGATAAGCTCCGCCGCGGTCAGCAGCAGGAAGCTGAAGATGAGACCTAGGGACGCGCCGGTGAGTATGGACGGCATCGCGCCTGGCAGTATGACCTTCCAGTACAGCGTGGAGCGCTTCAGATGGAGCATCTTCGCGGAGTCCAGAAGGTTCCCGGGTATCGTCACGACGCCCGAGACCGTGTTCACGAACACCGGCCAGAACGCGCCCGACCATATCACGAAGATCGACGCGGCCGAGAAGCTCGGCAGGAGCGCGATCGCGTACGGGATGTAGACGATCGGCGGGATCGCGCCGAGGACCTTGCTGAAAGGTTCGACGGCGTTGCGGAGCCTCGGCGAGGCCCCGACCGCGACACCCGCCGGAATCGCGGTTGCGAGCGCGAGCAGGTAGGCGCTTCCCATGAGATAGAGGGACGAGACGAGCCCCTTCGTCATCTCGGGAAGCTCCGTGAAGAACAGCTTCGCGACTTCGGCCGGAGACGGGAACAGCACCGGATCGAGCACCTTGAACACCGACGTCGCAAGATACCAGGCGGCAACGAATGCCGCCAGTATCGACGCGACGTCGACCGCCGCCTGTCTCCTTTCCCTTCTCACTGGTTGTTCTCCTTGAAGAACTTGTCCATTTCCTTGAAGATCGGGTCGTCGGGATACCTCTTGAGCACGATGTCGAGGGCCTCGCGGTAGATGGTCGTGTCGATGTGCTTGTGGATGTCGACGTTCTTCGCCTCCTCAGGCAGATAGCCGATCGCGTTCATCGTGTTCCAGAAGTCGAGCGTTCCCTTCTTGAGCGGGTCGGGGTTGGACTCGAACGTCTTGTTCGTGTAGGTGTCGGCCTTGACGAGCGCCTCGGGCAGCTTGATCGCCTTGGCGAATATCTGCACGGTCTCCTCCGGGTTCTCGCGGTAGAACTTGTACGCGCGGATCTCGGCGATCAGGTACCTGCGGTAGACGTCGCGCTTGGCCTTGAGATCAGGCGTGTTCGCGATCAGTCGGCAGCAGGTGTAGCCCGGCTGGAAGTCGGCGATGTAGTTCGAGACCTCGAGCCCGTATTTCTCCTTGGCGAGGGAGAAGTGGGGGCTGAACACTATGCCGGCGTCCACGGCGCCCTTGCGCACCGCCTCGACGACGGCGTTCTGTCCGCCGAACTCGACGATCTGAAGGTCCTTGAACGGGTCGATCCCGGCCTTCTTGAGCGCGCCTCTGAAGATGACGTCGCCCGTAGAGAGCTTGCCGAGGCCGACCTTCTTGCCCTTGAACTTGGAGAGGTCCTTGAAGAGCGAGAGGTTCTCGGGCTTCACGATGATGGCCTGTCCGCCGATCATCATTCCGCCGAAGATGGTGAAGTCGGCGCCCTTGGCGATGAACAGCAGCGGCGCGGCGGTTCCGAAGGTGCCGACGTCGAGCTTCTTCGCCTTGACGGCCGCGCATCCTTCGGCGGTCGTGCTGAACTGGAACAGCGAGGCGTCTATGCCCTCCTCGGCGAAATAGCCTTTTTCTCGGGCTATGAAGTGCAGTCCGTGCGCAGGCTCGGCGAGATAGCCTACCCTTACCTGGTCTGCGGCGGAGAGCGCGAGCGACGCGGTTGCGATGATTGCGGCAATGCAGTGGTTCTTGTTCATTTCGTTGATTCCTTTCTTTGTGTGTTGTCTTGATGGTTGCGTTCAGCCGTTCTTCTTCGGCTCTGGCGCGGTCTGCGCGGCGGGCGTTCCGTCCGGACGCTTCGCGCGGGGAAGGGGATAGTCGCCCGACTTCTTCAGCGCCGCCTTCAGCTTCTTCGGGTCGCCGTACTTCTCTGCGAGTTCGAGGTACCTGAGCTTCTCGTCGCGCTCGCGGTCCGCCGCGGTGATGACGGTGTCGCGTTCGAGAAGCGCCCTGTCCCACTCGCGCGCCGGCGGCGGAAACGTCGCCTGGTCGTTGACGCGCTTGTAGTAGAAGTGCGACGTGTAGATGGCCGCAATGGGATTGTGCGCGAGGACGCGGTCCTTGACCATGAACACGACTGCCGGAGCCGACGAGTGCCGCGAGAAGATCGCGTCGTGGCCCACGCAGAGGCCGAACACGATGTTGAGGTCGGCGCCCCATTCGTTCAGCACCTCCGCCTGGAGGACGGGGTTGCAGCACGACTCCTTGCAGCCGGGGCAGATCTTGAGGTTGTCCGCAAGGCCGATCTCGAGCTTGTCGATTCCGCCGACCTTGCAGATGACGGTGCGCGTCTTGATGCCGGCGCTGCGGACGATCTTCGCGTACTTCGTCGCCTCGTCGAGAAGCCCGACGCACGAGGCGATGCCGAGCTTCTTGACGCCGAGCTTCTGCGCGAAGCGTATCGTCTCCTCAAGACGGGTGAGGCGGCCGTAGTACTCGCCTTCGATCTCCGCGGCGGCGCGCGCCAGCTTGGCGTCGACGCCGTCGGAGCCGTAGAGCCTCTTCGTCTTCGCCGCGGCGTCCGCGAAGCGCTCGGTCAGGCAGAATGCGGGGTACTTCGTGTCCTTGTGGAAGCAGTTCCTCAGTCCGCATTCGGAGCAGCTGAAGCCGCACGACTTTGGTGTGACGGGCTTGCTCACTGGCGCTCCTTTCCGCCAGCGTACGCATAGGCGTCGACAGGCGAGGAGTACGCAGCGGAGACCAGCACGACGAGCTCGGACTTCTTGACGCCCTCGGACTCGTTGGAGAACGCGCGCCCGAGCCACGGGATGTCCTTGAGAAGGGGAACGCCCGCGTCGCTCTTCACGGTCTCGCTGCGGGTGATGCCGCCGACCGCGAAGTCCTTGCCGTCCAGTCCGACCGAGACGTCGGTCTTGACCTCGCTCTTCGCAAGGCGCGGCGTTCCGTCCGTGTTCCAGCCCGTGAGGCTCGTCGAGACGATCTTGAGCGGCACTTCGGACGCCTTGAGCCCGATGACAGGGGTCGCCTCAAGCTCGAACCTGAAGCCCTTGGCCTGGCCCTGCGTGCCGTCCGCGACCGAGAAGAGCCCGCTTTCCGAGACGACCTTCGCCGTCGAGCCGTTCTGCGCCACGAGCACGCCTTCGGTGACCGTCTTCGCGCGTCCGGTAGAGGAGAGGAAGTCGAGGTAGCGGGTGCTCCACTTCGGGCTCAGGTTGACGAACTGCGTCTTGCGGGAGCCGACGTTCTCCACGCCGCCTTCGAAGGTGGACGAGAAGTTGTCGCGCGAGCGGAAGCCGGCCGAGAGCGCCGACGCCGCGTTCGCGCTCTTCCAGCTCTGGAAGTCGGCGCCGAGACGCGCGTCGTTCTCTGACGAGACCTCCACGACCTTGTACGTGAGGCGCAGCTCGGGAATCGGCCTGTCGTATTCGGCGAGCCTGTCCTCGATCGCGGTGCGGCTCCAGTGGGGCGTCGAGAAGAACAGCGCGTTAAGCTGGGCGTCCACCTGGATCATGTCGATGCCGTTGGAGAACTCCTTGTCCTTCACGCTCCCGCCGACGTTGACGAGCATCTCCTTGAGGTTCGCTGCGGTCTGGAACTTGGGATAGTAGACGTAGCGAGGCTTGCCGCTCCAGGTGTGGAGGTTAGGCTGGTCGAGCCCGGCGACGATCTCGTCGATGCTCTCGCCCCTGCCTCCCTGAAGGAAGCGGTAGTCCTCTGCCGAAACGAGCAGCAGCCCCTTGCCGTCGTTGAACCTTACGGCGTCCACGTTCACCGGGCTCGAGGAGGTCTTGACCCCCGACACCGCTGTCAGCAGATAGCCGCGCACGGCGTACGGGTCGGCGTTCTTGAGGCGGTAGACCTTCGTCAGCACGTAGGGGTCGGAGTTGTCGCGGATGAAGCGCACCGCTCCGTCGCCGTCCTTCACGTCGACGCGCAGCTGCGCCTGCACCGAGCTGGCCGCGTACTCGCCGCTTGGGTTCACGTTCTTGTCGCGCCCGTTGGTGAGCGACGCCTTGTGGGTTATCGTCTGGTCCGCGAAGAGTCCCGTCGTCGCCAGCGCGCCCGCTATGAGAAGAATGTTCTTGTTCATCTGTCTAAGTCCTTTCCTGTTTCATTGTCCCTGTCTTCCGTCCATGCGCCGGCCTCAGCCTTCGGGATGGACGATCTCGCCGTGCACCGAGATCACGAAATACGTATGCTCCTTCGACGAGGTGACCGTGCCGAACAGCCAGCCGAGGCCGGGAATGCGGTTCAGGCCGGGGACGCCTGTGGAGTTCTCGACGTCGGACTCCCTCGTGTAGCCCGCGATCACCTTGTCCGCTCCAGTGCCGAGGGTGAGCGTTCCCGCAGAGACCGACTTCGCGCCAAGCTCGTTGCCGCGGTTGTCGCGCTCCACGACCGACGACGACTCGAACTCGTACGAGAAGACGATTCCGCCGCCGTGTCCTTCGATCGTCGCCTTGTCGGTCGCCTTCGCGCTCCACTTGCCGAGCTCCTCTGGCTTCACGGCGAAGCACACGACGGGATTGTTCACCTTGATCTTCAGCTCCGACTCGCCGCTTTCGCTGCCGAGCGTCGCGTCGTTGCCGTCCTTTGCGAAGTTGATGTAGCCCGGCACGAGGGAGACGGTGTAGGAGCGGGCGCTCGTCGCGTCCTTCTTCGCGTCTCCGTAGATCGGCGTGTTCAGCACCGCAAGCTCCGTTCTCGCCGAGAGCTTGGCCGTCCCGTTCTGCCTGAGAAGGCGGACCAGGTCGAGGTTGAACACAGCGGACGCTAGATAGCCGCCATGGCCCCACGCGTCCAGCACTCCGTCGCCAAGCGCGTCAAGAGCCTGGAAGAAGGCCGTGTCGGTGTTGTGCACGCGGCCGTCGGAATAGCCGAACGCCGCAAGGTCAAGCCCCGGGCCGTTCTTCCATGCGAGATAGTCGACGCCGATGTCCCTGAGGTCGCTTTCGCGCACTTCGTACAGCTCGAAGACGAGCTTGGCCTGCGGGAGAGGATGGTCCACCGCCGCAAGGAAGTTCGAGATGCATGTCGCGGTCGCGAGCTCGTCCTTGAAGTAGACTTCGTTGTTGACCGGATTGAAGAACGTCGCGCCCTCGCCGGTGTTCACCGCGCTGCCGACTATCGTCGCGATGTCTTCGCCCGAACGCCACTTCGGACGGTATGTCACGCGCGTTATGCCCGTGCCGTCGATTGTCGAGACGCTCCTCTTGGAGTCCTTGACCGAGTGTTCGTCAAGCGCGGCGATTATGTCGTCCACGTAGGGCAGAAAGTCTTCCGGCGTGGTCACGAGAAAGAGCTGCCGCCCCGCCTCAGGGTAGTTTACGCGCTCCACTCTCGACGCGGTGGAATACCTTTTAACGGCCGCCTCGACGAACGGACGGACATCCGTCGCCTTGGCGTTCTTGAGTTCGTAGAGCTTGGAAGCCATCCTAGGCTGGGCGTCGTCCTGAATGAGGCGGACCGTCCGCACTCCTTCGCCGTTCTTCTCCGCCGCCTGCGCAAGCGCGGCGTCTTTCTCCTGCTCTGCAAGCAACGCTCCCGAAGAAAGCGCAACCGTCGCAGCCACAACAGCCAGTGTCTTGTTTCTTTTGTCCATGGTTCTACCTGCCTTTCTCTTTCCGCCGGACCTTTTCTCGGCGACGGGGCATATTATCTCATACAGATAACCGCATAGGGTAATCGAAAAACCTTTGAGCTATCCATAGTCGAGCCCTATGGTGGAAGGTGGGCATGGAACTTCGGACTCCCACGCAACGTCGACTTCTACGGCGGACGGGAGGCAGGCGTGTCTGCTGCGCCGTCTTCGAGACGACGCAGAGGCAGTGGCAGCTTGGGAAGGGCGGCCTCCCGAGCTAATTCACCGGCGAATGACGAGAGCTCTCGCTATCGCCGGACTTTTACGACAAGCTTGCGGTGCTTGCGGGGCGCGCCCTCCGTCTTGTTGGGAGCGTGGGCGCCGAAAGGCGGAAAGAAGGCCGCGAACTCTCCCTTTCTCACCGCCACCTTCTCCATCTTCGGGTTCTCAAACAGCGCGTAGTCCTTCTCGACGTCGAAGTGCGATGCGGCGGCCCTGACGCCTTCTTCGTCGCGGATGAAGCCGTCAACTTCGTCGCCGGAGATCGGAACGTGTATGTCGATGTACTGCCGATGCACTTCAAGTTTCGCGTTCGGGTCCCACGTGTCGAGCGTGACGTCCATCACGTTGGCGTAGACGTCGTCGCCGTCTATCTCGTTTCGTCCAAGCGGCAGCTTCGCAAGATCGTGCGACCTCAGGAACTCGAACGCCTTGCCGAAGCGCGGATGGAGGCGTTCGTACTTCGCGGAATCGGCAATCGTTCCGCAGACCATCGCCTGTTCGCCTGCGCCGACGGCCTCGTAAAACCAGGCGACGGGAACCTTCACGATGCGCGAGTGCGCGAGCTGGCTGTATGCGCAGTAGGCGAGAAGCGCCGTGCCGTCGTCAAGCGTCATGATCGCGGTGTAGCAGAACCATCCTTCCGGATCGTCCTCTATCATCTTCACTCCGCTCCAGGTCCGGCCCTCGTCCCGCGAAAGCGCGGCGGCGAGCGGCGAACGCCAGCCGTGCGCCCACTTGTGCGTGTCGGCATGGTGGGTGCGCATCTCGGGCCTGGACTCGTGGTCGTTCCAGACCGCAAGCAGGTCGCCCGTCGGAAGGCGCTTTATGCTAGCAGGCGAGAGCGGACTGCACAGGCGGGACGGCTGCGGAGCGGACCATGTTTCGCCTCTGTCGGTCGAGCGGCTCGTCAGCTGGCAGCCGGCGTCAGAGCGAATCCAGAGAAGGACGCTGCCGTCCTTTAGCTCGACGACGCCCGGTTCCTGCGCGGCGCATCGGCGTCCGTCGGGCCCGACGCCGCGCAACTCCGACCTGCCGCGGCGCCATGTCCTGCCGTTGTCGTCGCTCGTGTACGTCAGCACGACGGCCGTGTGGTCGAATGCGCCGTTCGGAAGGGTGTGCTTCGAGACGGCGAAAAGGAGGCGCCCGTCCCTTAGCTGTATCACGCGGTCGTTGTTGAGGACGTAGTAGGCAGTTTCGTCGGTTATGCAGGGCGTGGGCTCGCTCCACGTCCTGCCCTCGTCGAACGAGCGGCGCATTACGGGACGGCAGTCCGTCATGCTGTTCTTGAGAAGGTAGAAGAGCGCTATCTCCCCGCTTTGAAGCCGCAGCAGGCTGACGCTCATCACGTTCATGCCGCCATGGTTCCTGACGATGATCTCGTCCTTGTCCGTCCACGTGGCGCCCTTGTCCGACGAGTAGCGCGCCGCGATGTCGGCCGTCGCATGGTCCTCCTTGGACTTACCGCGGTAGCGGGAGTAGGCGAACATGACGCGCCCGTCCCCGAGCTGCATGAACGAGCCCTCGCTGTTGCGCGGATTGTCCGGCCCGGGCTTCAGGTCGAGGGCGAGCCTGACGCCCGGAGCGGGATTCGCGAAGGCGGCGGATGAGGCGGACAGCAGCATCAGCGGCAGAATGAGCTTCTTCATACCCGAACAGTCCTGCGGCATTCGTCCCGGCCCTTACCGCACGTAGAGGACGAGGCCTTTGGGCGCATCGCGGTACTGCCACGCGCCGTCGGTCGTCCAGCGGACGTAGTCGACTTCGAACGAGCCGCCGTGCGTTGACGTGCTTGTGACGCCGAAGCGCAGCAGGTTGGGGAATCCGGGGTTGCCGTTGTAGGAGACGCTGCCCTTCAGATTCGTTCCGATTACGACGTTGTCGCGCCAGATGGTGTATGTGTACGGCAGCCCGGTCTGCGACGCGCCGCTGTACTCGATGCGGAACGTGTGCATTCCGTCGGTGTTGTCTTCGGTGCTCAGGGCCTGCACGGTGCCGATCCCGTTCGGCTCCCAGTAGACGTGGTTCCTGCCGACATACAGCAGCGCGAGGTCGCGGGGGTTCCCGCACATGAAGTTCATCACCAGGTCGCGGTTCTGCTGCACGGTTTCCCAGCGGTTTATGATCTTGACCTTGAACTCCGCAGTATAGGCGGTGTCAGGCCCGATGGTGTTCTGCCAGACGTCGGCATTCGCGAGATAGTAGGCCATATGTCCCTGAGGAAGGGTAAGGTGGAGCACGCCGTCCTGCACGATTGTGGACTGGCTGTCGGTGCTTCCCGACCAGTCGGTTCCTCCGGCCGTGACGCCGTCGAAGCGCGTGTCGCCGGCGACCATGTTGTACTGGACGGGGAACGCGCCCGACCACTTCTTCGCCGCCTTGCCCTGAGGAGGAAGCGGCGGCGCATAGGCGCCCCTGCACATGCGAAGGTAGGCGACCTGGGCCTTGCCCTTGTAGGCGGCTCCGGGCGAGCCGATGAGCACCCGGTTGACGTTCATGTCATATCCGTTGCCCAGGCCAGACCTGACGAGAGCGCCGTCCATATAGATCGAAAACCTGTTTGCATCGCCGCTGCCCTCTCTGACGATGCGGTAGTTGTGCCAGACGGTGGTGTCTACGTTCGTTAGAGGCGTGTTTCCCCAGTAGATGGCGGCAGTGGAGAAGCTAAGCATCGCATTCAGGATCGAGGAATCGCCTGTTGAAGCCTGCAGGTTGAGTGCGTAGTTGGCACCCGTATCCTGGCTTACGATCTTGACGAGCGTCTCGATGGTGTAGCCGGTCCCGCCGGTCGCAGAAGTGGGGTCCATGACCCGCCAGGCGTCTCCGGCGGTGCCGCGCGTGGCGGCGCTCATGAGATACTGCCCGCCTGCGGACATGTTCATGGTCAGTGCGCCGCCGGACAGCGATAGCCAAGACAGGTCTGAGCCTCCCGTGAAGTCGACGGCGCCGGATCCGTCGAGGTCTTCGGCGGTGGGAAGCGCGTTCATCTCGTACTTGTACGCGAACTCCGTCGAGTCCTTGCGTTCGATGTCTGCAAAGCCTGTGAAGCCCGCGACTGCGGCAACCGCAGTTGACAGAATTGTTCCGACTTTCGCTTTCATGACGTCGCTCCTTTTGTTTGTTGTGGGACTTAGTGTGAAACCGGGAAATCCGTCCTTCTCCTCAGGAAGTCCAGGCACATGCGCTTTTCAAGCTCGATGAGCTTCGCGTCCGTCCAGTCCGTGTCCTGAAGATAGGCGATGTAGCGCTTCCTCGAATCGGCCGACTTCAGGTCGTCCAGCCGACTGAACTTCTCCTTCAGCTCCTCGTGCTTCGCCCGCATCCTGTCGCGAAGCTCCAGCATGGCCCACGTGTAGGCCTTTGCGCTGCGTCCGTCAGGGCGCTCGGGCGTGAAATCCGACATGCACGTCTTTCGAGGCAGCCTGGCAAGCCCGGCCTGAGGCGGCTCTCCCATTGCCGCGGTGCTTGCGCATGCGGCGACAATGCAAAGTGTCGGTGTCAGTTTCATGTCAGTTCCACATTAGTCACGTTAGACGCTGGAATGCTTCACAACGATCTTCGCCCTTATTATACCACAAGTCGCACCCGCAAACATTTTAATAATTATTTTACGGATATATAAAACATGGAGCTTTTGCCTGGCTCTTTGCGTCTGCCCGTTTCACCAATGTGAAGAGGAGCGGAAGCGCAGTCAGGCCCTGAAGCTCGGCCGGCTATATAAACGCCGTGCGAACAGTTCGGACAAACGTGCCGTAAATCGGCAGGAGCCCTCGCAGAAGGGGGGAAAACTGCGAGGGCTCCTGCGCAGAAATCTTGACTGGAGCTATCTGACCGCGATCCTGCCGACGGCATAGCGGCGGGATTCGCCGATCTGCCCCTTCAGCGGCAGTGCGATGCGCGGCGTCCCGTCGGGCGAGCCGAGGGATGCGCAGAGAGTGTAGACGCCAGGCTCGATGGTGGGGACTCGCTTGTCGCTGGCGAAGTTGCCGATCTTGTTCACGACAGTGTAGACCCAGACGCCGTCGTTGATTTCCGGGATGTCGCCCTTGAAGCCGACCGTGCAGCGAGTCGAGAGCGACACCGGACTTTCCGCTTCCCCTTTCTTCGGCTCGGCGTCCCTGAAATCGTACGAATAGTCCGTCGAGACCCAGGCGACGCGGCCCTTGTCGTCCAGGAGCGACCATGCGAGCGTCGCGCCCTTGTAGCATCTGGCGACGCCGACGTTGACCCATTTCGACTTGACGGCAAACGGCTCGCCCACGGCCACCTCGTCCGGGAACTCCGCCTCGCGCAGCTCGAAGCGGTAGCCTATGCGCCGAGCGGCGCGGGCGTAGGCGTCCTTGGAGTGTTCGTAGATCTCCCTCGGCCAGCCGTGGAGCGAAAGCCATGTGGCGTGGTACGCCTCGACGGACTCCACGAGTTTCTCGTCGCTCCAGGCGCCGCGTGCGCGGGAGAGGTTGTAGTGCTCGTGCTCGACGAAGACCGGGGCGGACGGCGCGAAGTAGTCTGCCCAGGCGGAGTGGAACCACTGCGGATGCGCCTTGAAGCGTTCTTCGACCATGTCGGGAGTGAAGACGAGTATCGAATCGTCGCGGAACCCGAAGCCGAGGTCGTGCGCGTGTTTCATGAGAGGCACGTCGCAGGCGGGAGTCTGGTTGCCGGAGCCCGCCTGGTCGTCGATGCAGAGAATGGTCGTGTGCGGGAACACGCGGCGGTAGAGCTCGTAGTGCAGATGGAAGACATCAAGGGGGTCGCGGCCCTGTGCCTTCATCTCGCGTTCGTAGGCGCGGGTGTGGCCCTCGCCCCACATGCCGACGCTTCCGACGTCGACGAACGCGACGCTGGGATTCCCGTCGTACCGCCGCGCCATCGCCTTGAGGAAGTTCTCCAGCTTCTGCAGAAAGACGGGGTCGCCGTAGTCCGGTTCCCAGAGATCGGTGTCGCCGCCAGGCGGGTCCTTGCCGAATATCTTGTCCATCTTCATCTTGAAGAACCAGCCTTTCGCCCCGGCGTCCTTCACCCATTCCGGCGTTGCGTACGTGTAGCGCGATTCGCAGCAAGTCACGCGCAGGCCGACCTGTTTGCCGGCGGCGATCCACGGCGCGGCATAGCTGTCGAGGAGATCCCAGCGGTACTCTCCCTCCTTCGGCTCAAGAAGGCACCACGGAAGACGAAGGTATATGGTCGAGACGCCGGGGAACCAGTCGAGCGTGTCGCCGCGCTCCAGAAGCTGCCCATAGGCCCACTGCCGGTTGGAATAGTGGAACATCACCAGGCCCATGTCGGGGTTGACGAGTATCTCGTCGGTGTTCTCGGGCCGGACAATGTCGGCCGTCGCAGAAAATGCGCCGCAAGCGCAAACTGCCGCAACAGGCAGCCCCAACAGTTGCACGAGTCTGTTCATGCGTTCCTTTCCATGGACTTCGTCTCTCGATCCCGCATTATACCAAAATGGCGAATAGGGAAAGTGTCCGATTAGGAAACAAAAACGTGGCCAATCGGGCAATAGGGCGTTCAGCTGACTTTCAACTTTGCGTCTCACCCCTGCCCGGAGTGAGGCCCCTACCGCTCATTCCGTCCCTAACGTCCCTTATGTCCCTTACGTCCCTTTGTACAGACCGCGCGACCATGAACCGTTCCAGCCGGCTCTCAGTGGGAACCCGCAACAAGCCGCTTTCGTGTATTTTCGTGTCGGGGGGAAGCCCCGCTTTTGTCCCTTCGCGTAAGCGACAAGCCTCTGTTTCTTTGTACAGCGCCCGTCAATCGCCGGTCCGGCGATCTCTCGGCCTTTTAGCCGATTCCAGCGCGCTTTCACGTGATGGCGAGCTGTCGCCCCCGTAGCGAGATTTCTACGTATGTTTTCGCCGCTGCCTCCGCGTTGAATTGACAACCGACGGTCCCCGTCGGCTCTTGTTGATTGACTTCGGACTTCTGACTTCGGACTTCTGACTTCGGACTGAAGAAAGTTCTGGAGTCTGATGTCCGAAGTCTGAAGTCTTATGCTGCAATTGGAGACAGGCGATGCCAAGGGGGACTGTCCCCGGCATGGCCTTCTGACGCGTTATGACTGTCTTTTTGCGAGATTCAGGCAGTTATTGCGATCGAGGTTGGCGCGGCAGAGCGAAGGGGGGATGGCTGTCCCTGAGCCTTTGCAGCGTGTCCCTTTAGGCCGAGTTCCCTGTCGCATCAAG
>JAEEGH010010682.1_pt1 | contig 21001 bp, 9 predicted proteins | sample 9134181 | NCBI WGS metagenome assembly JAEEGH01 (sample SAMN16246544, study PRJNA631951) | gut metagenome | biome: gut microbiome; feature: rumen; material: DP-attached | host: Bos | place: Iran: Karaj | collected 2018-10
ATTCGGCACACAGTTCCCCGTCAGGGTTGCGGATTTCGCCATGTACCACCGCGATGTTGCGTTTTTGTTCCATTAGCTTGGCCGTAAGCAGAATGTAGGGCCAGGTGGTATTGACGTTTTTGCGGTAGCGCATCTCCATTTTGGCGGTCACGCCTGCGATCTGCAGTTGGTAAAAGACCACCCAGCCGCAAATTTCGTCTAACAAGGTGGCTTGGATGCCGCCGTGCAGCGTATCCACCCAACTGACAATGCCTCTAAAAAAACAAAATGACTTTCTTGATTAAAGCACATTGCCTTTCCTGACAATATTTTTTATATTATTTTCCAGACTTGAGCAAAAGTATATAATCATTTAAATTTTTAATTAACTCGTCTTTCTCTTTGCATCGTTTGCAAGAGGATGATTCGGGTGCCCATTTCTCGGGATAGGTTATGATATCCACAATGGAAACTCCTAAAATATTACTAATTTGTAATAATCTATTATAGGAAATGTCGCTTTCCCTGTTGATATAATTTGAATATGCTGGTTGTTTTATTCCCAGTCCTTCTGCTATAACATGTTGTTTTATATGCTTTTTCCGCCGGATTGCTTCGATGTTTTCTAATATTTTTTTCATATACAAATATAATTGTTTGATTTTTAGTTTATTGTAATTTTTATGCAAAAAAAATTACATAAACAATTGTCATATTACAAATATGTATTATTTTTGTGCCGCCAATTTTGTATATGTGCTATTTCTGTTTACTAGTGTTGAAGATGGCTTATATAATCGTGTGGCTGAGACTATTAGTGCATTTAAAAATGCTTTTAATTTGAAATATAATTTAAGAAATGAAAAGAAATAAAAGTGATATTATATTGAAAAAAGACACTGCAATGCTCTGTATTATGGTGGAATATGGACTGAGGAAAGAGATTATGGAGCATTTGGGAATTTCTTACCCTACTGTGAAAAAGGCGTTGGCTTACCAGTCCAACACTGAACTTGCGGAGAAAATCCGGCATTACGCCCTCACACATGGCGGAGTGCTGGTCGTAAAGCATTCTTTGGAATAATTGTGAAAAACAAATTGTATTTGAAAATTAATAGTTAATGATGTTTTTTTGAGTGTGAATAGATGATTGTTAAATACAAAACATATAGTGCTAATTTGAAAAATAACAAAACAATGAAAATTAAAAAGCTACTATTTTTGTTGTTGCTCGTGATGAGCACACTACACGTGGTTTATGCACAAAGCTGCGATTTCAAGGTAAGAATCGAAACGTCAAACGCCACCTGCTACAATAATGGCAAAGTGGCATACGCATTGCTCGATGCTTCCAACAACGTTCTGACTACTCCTCCTGCCGGACTGACGCAGGTGCGTGCCTACTACATTAAGCAGGGCGATACCACAAAACATTATTCCGGTTTGTATCTGATTGATGCAGTTGGACACATGGCAGTTAACGGATGGGACACACTGACGGTTGACTCAGGAAGATACACCATTGGCGTGGAGGGTTTATGCGCTGATGGGTTTGGCGGTTACATCAAGAAGGACACCAGTGTTGAGGTCTTCATCTCTTCATCGTATGCAAAGCCTACAATATTCCCATTGTATAATACGACGACTCTTGGTTCGAGCGCAGCTGGCAAATGGCCAACTTTGCCTTGCGAGAATACAGGACGTGTGCAACTTTGGATAGAAAACGGAGCTTATCCCTATACGGTTACGGTTATAAACCATGCCGACAACTCTATCCTGCGCACCCTCACCTTTGACGGACGACAGTACAGCGGCACCAACAATAGTTATTATAACTACCGAGACTACTATACGGTGGACAGTCTGCCCGCAGGGAACTTTGACTTTAAACTTGAGGACGGCTGTGGATACGGTTTGCAAGGCCCTAGTGCGACCGTGACGGTAACCGATTTCCCTGTATTGGACAGAGTGTCTTTGGATGGTGTATCTAAAAGTGGAGACAATGTTATTGTGAGTATATATGCCTCTTTGAACATATCCAACAGTTTCTTAATTAATATGATGCCTAAATATGCCGAATATCGTTTCATTAATAATGGAGACACCACCGACTGGAAACCTTATCCCGCATCATACTCGACCACGTTTTATGACACCCTGTTTAACAAAAGGTTATGCGATATTGGGGGGGAGACATATACCCTGCAATTCAGACATACCTGCAATAGCGCTAACGTTTCCAGAACAGTGACGATTCCGGCACGTCCCAGCACCTCATCAGTATTTACGGACAAGTATAATACAAAAGATAAGTCTGAAATATGGTCTATTGACACTCTTGATACTGACACTTGCAAGGTTGTAACCAGATATAAATATTATTATCACACGTATCGTTACGTTGTATGGGGTAGCTCTTATAGTTACACTGCCCCGCCATTTACCTATACTTTCACGGACATACAGAAAGATAGTGTTATTAAAACTGGTACCATAAGCAGCTCTTCAAGCTCCATCAATCTATACGATTACGAGGTGGAAGCTATTTACGGTTCGTTCCAGGATTCCACCCAAGCTCATCCGCTCAGCATACCCATACTATGGACACTGACTGATGCGGATGGCTGCGTATTATATGAACGTACCGTCGATTTGAAATATTACTATTATACTGATACTAGTTATTATACGACAAAGAATATTTGCCCAAATCCTCCGACATCTCCGACATCAAGTTGGTCAATAACAGCTTCTAATGGCGACAATTGTTGTACAACAGAAGGATCCGTCAGGTTGATTGGAGAGTACTCTAACTATACTTCATTGAATCTTGATGGAACCACCATCAAACTGGAAACGAGTCCGTATAACAACCGTTATAATTTTACTGCTGTTTATAGTTCTACAACAAACACTTGGACTATAAACAAGGATAATTTGGAAAATACGGCAACAATATCATGCGAAAGAACAGACCCCACTTCTTATCGTATCCGTTTGACCATAAGCTTGTCTGACTATTGTATTCCTTCGGGTCCTTACCAATTCAAAATCATAACGCCTGACACTACCTTTACTCTTCAACGAAACATCACCTTCCCTTCGGCTATTACCACCGAGTTGACAGAGGTACCCGTTTACACCTCATACGAGCAATGTTATAACCATTATATTACCTATACGGCGGGAGCTTATTCGGATGTCTCTCGCAGTACCAACCCATCCACCGGACTGCCAAACCCGCCCACGATAACGCCAGTGACCGCTGAGTTCCGAATTATACGTGGACCAAGCGGTGTGCCCAGTGGCGGTTATGATGCAAGCTACCATTCGATAAATGAGCCGATCCGCATCACATACCCTGGCAGGTATATAGTACAAGTAACTCCGAGACGTGCAGTGTGTGGGGCACCCTCTTACTATGACACCATTTATTACGACGGCAACACGGTAGAGTTTGAATATATTTACGCATACGTCTGTGACAACAGCAGTACTCACGGTACCGTATATGCGAAGGGTCTCTCCGGCATTCCGCCTTACACTTACACGCTTTACGACCAACCCAACAAACAGGGCAATGTAATTGCGAGTACAACTGTCTCTGATCCAGAGCTGCCTGCTGTGTTCCCGGATGTGGCGTTGAATCTCCAACAAGAGATATCGTGCTCGATTGTGGATAATTGCGGTACTTATTTCCATGTGAACTTTTATCCCAGCACTATAGCCGACCTGCAGAAAGTCTGGTTTGATGGCGGATTGACCGTTATGGAGACCTGTGAAGGCTCTACCATTTCCATTAACGCCCTTGAATTGGGCTCGATTCTTGAGTACAAATGGTACAACCCTTCCAATGAGTTGATTGACAGTATATCTTCTCCCACCGTTTTCATTCCGCGCGCAGCTCAAAGCGGTTGGTATAAATGTGTCATTTCCAACACTGGTTGTTCCGGAGAAATCGTGGATAGTGTGTACCTTACCGTGAAACCTGCACCTGATATTACCCTGACTTCAAACGCCATCGTCTGCCCTGGTGAGGAGGTAAACTTGAGCTTTACTCCGGAAAGCACTGTTAATCCTGACATCACCTTTGCCATTGCCTTTGAAAATGGCAATGGTGTGGAGTCCCGTACTTATAGTTCCACTTCAGGCGTGACAGTCAGCGACCAGTACGCCACCTACTCAAACGCTAAAATATATCCTTTGAGCATCAACGACGGAAACTGTAATTACACGATTGCCGACGAGAATGATACCATATATGTAAGAATGAAAGAGGAGTTTGCCAATTCATGTACTTTGATAGGCTTGAATGATACGGTGTGCATTGGTGGAGATGCCCGGTTTGCGGCTTTCTCTACATTGGAGAAACCCTATACCATTCGCTGGTATGGCGATTATGAAATGAATCACTTCCTGAAGGAACAGGAAATGACCATAGCTGGTCCCGACACATCCAATTATGACACCACCAATATAAGAAGTCATTCCGAAGTGTATGTTACTGTCCAAAAAGACGGGTACTGTCCCACTGTATACGGGGTTCCCAACAATACGGTGAACATCAGCACCGGGGAAACCACACTGCAATGCGATGAGGTGCTGCGCGTGTATGACAACGGCGGCCCCACCGGCGATTATACACCCAACCAAATTGTCAAGCATACCTATACGACCACAGATGGAAAACCCGTGACCATACATTTTGAGGAACTTCATCTTTCCGCTACGGCTCACCTTTTTGTTATCTCCGGTTCGAACACGATTTCCGACTCCGTGCTTTACGACTTGACATCGGGCAGCCCGAACCCGGGTCTCATTACCTCCCATGGTGAAGCCCTCACACTTTACTTTATACCTGGAATGGCAACTGATGCGGGATGGAGTGCCATAGTGGAGCACGTTCCTGGTAAAGCTATCGTGGATGTTTGGGAACCTAATAGGGTGAGTATATATGACACCGTCTGCCGAGGCCGAACCCTAACGTATGACGATCCCTATAATGTCGTGCCCAATGTGGTTTCTTCTATTAGCACATTGAACTATAGAATTCAAAATTATACGGGTACATTTTCATTCCAGGGTACAATTCCGGGTGCCGACATTCACGGTTGTGATTCCATAGTTACCTTTTATCTTACCGTGCTTCCACCTGTACCGGTGATTATCCGTGATACTGTCTGCCAAAGCCAGACTATGACGTTTAACGATCGCTACGACATTTTGTCCAAATTAGGTTCTTACATGTATACATTTTATCTTAATGCATTTAATAGAACTATTCGAAATTCAGGATCTTATAGAGTCAGTAATATCACTGTCGGTCCAAACATACATGGTTGTGACTCTGTTGTGGACTACACGTTAGTTGTTCTACCGCCTCCATATTATGACACAACGGTTATATTTTCCCACAACAATATCATCACAAATCTGGATACAGATGGTTATACTTGGCCTGTCAGTGGAGAAACCTATTTTTCTTCAGGTGTTTACACCCATCTTGTTTCTTATCCCGACGACTGTGACATATTATATAGGTTATTTCTCGTACCCAGTGATACCCTATACGAGCTCACTTGTGTCAGTTCCGAACCATACAACTCCTCAAAGAGTCCTTTGTTTACAGGTTTGGACATTTCCCATGCCACTGCGCAATTCGACACAATCACAGTGACCACCCAAGCCTCCAGCGGTGTGGACAGTCTCGTCACCCTGCTACTCAGAGTGGTGGATGATTGCGAGCACTTCTACTACGATACGATATGTCCCGTCAAGGAAGGTGAAACCTATACCAGCGAACAGGGTTTCGGCCCGTTCGGTCCGGAAACCACCTCCAATGTGTACGTATATCCGGGACAAAAAATTGTGGGTGGCAACACCATTGACACGGTGGCCTACTATGATCTGACCGTCATGCACGCATACGATTACTATGATGATCTTGGTGTTATTTGCATATATGGAGAAGATACAACCTTCTCGTATGAGCAGAACAGTAATGTCCTGATTAGTATAAGTGCTGATGGAATCCCCTCGCTTCAATCCACCGATGCGTCAGTTACAATCGATGCCTCCGATGCTGGAAACGGGAATTATTTGTTGCTGATGAAAACCGATTTCGGCTGCGACAGCATTGTGCACCTGCATTTCGACTATAGTAAGGTGCAACGTGATACGGTGTCCGGCACAGTGCCTTATGCGCCTTATTTATACTATGACTCCAATGCTGTATGCCGTACTAATACGGTGAGTGGTTCCTATGCAAACAATTATGTCCCTTTGAGTAATCGGTATAACTATTCCGCTTCCCAACAGATATACAAAAAAGCCGAGCTTGGAAATCGTGCCGGTATAGTGACAGCCCTTACTTTTACTTATAGCGGTGAAACCCCAATAACCCAAAAAAACAATGTGAAGATTTATCTCGGTCATACAAATCAGGATCATTTTACATATTACGATAAATGGATTGACCCTTCTACTATGACACTGGTATATTCTGGCAACATGAACGCACACAGGACACTTGTAGAATCTGAATGGGGATATACATATTATGATGAGGCTAATACGTATAATTTGGATGTTCCTTTCTTGTATAATGGCACGGACAATCTGGTTGTTTTCGTGCTTGATGAATCGGGCCAAAAAGATAGTATCAATACTGGTTTTTCAGCTGGATCTACGAGTTCTGGATATTCAATATATTATAACTCCGATACTGAACCCTGGAATCTGTCTTCTGCCAATTCCTCACTTACCTGGGGGATGTCTTCTTCCAGTACCTCACATACAGGTTATAGATCAGGAATTAAATTCACTATTTGTGATCCGGTGGTTGAATTAGCAAACCAGACCTTTGTTATGAGGGAGCCTGGTATTTACGAAATCACAGACGTTGTGCCCGGCAGCAACGGTTGCGACAGCATCACCACTCGCTACCTCATTGTGGAGGAGCCGTTCTATGATACCATCTGCGGGCAATACTTTGATGAAACCACTCGGCAGATTGTTGACGATGACTACAAAAACAATTATCGCTGGTCACATAACGGCACGCTATACTCCATAGCCGGCAAGGACACGAATTCGCTTGGTTTCTACGAGTTCCCGGGCCAGAAGGTCCTTAATAGCACCCTGGTGGACACAGTGTCCTACCTTAAACTGTATATTAAGCCGGCGGCTGAAAGTGCTGATAACGAGTATTTTTGTTTTTCCGACCTGACAGGAACGCAGACATATACCTACTACAACAATGATGCTGTCTCCGTCACCATTTCCTCCACAGAGGGCGTTTCTGTGGCGGCTGTTGACAGATGTCCATACACCTTTAACTTAGCAAAAGCATATTCTTCTTATGAAAGTGAAGGATACGGATGGTATGGTGACCATAGTATCTATGTCGTACAAGACGGCGATACGGTTGGAATCATTGGCGATAACTTTACTTCCGGATATTCTGCTACCGAAACCATCTTTTTGCGGGATAATACGCCCACCTCACTCGTTTGGACTTATCGTGGTAAACCTTCTGGGTTTGACTATGGTAGTTACGGGTTTACAGTGTCTGATCCTGCTGGAGATGTCCTATTCAATTCCTCAAGTATTACTTCTTATATCCGAATACTTACGACCTTTACCACGAATTGTGGCATTGCCAACCCCGCCGACCTCGTCAAAGTTGAAGTGTTGGAGGTTGACAAAGCCAACGGCGATTTCATTTTGAAGACCGAAGGAGCCAATGGTTGCGACAGTATTGTGCGCCTGCATGTCAGCTATGGAGATGTACTGCGCGATACCATTGTAAAAGATGTACTTTATTCCCCTGATTTGTTTTCCACCACCAATGCCTGTTTTGACTATACCGTTGGTAAGGGAGATCGTGAAACCGAATTAACCCCTGTACATCGTTTTCGGTATTCTGCCAATCAACAGATCTACTCTGCGGATGAGATCGGCGATGCGGGTTTGGTGACAGCTCTTTCTTTCAATTTTGTTAGTTCGTATTCACAATCGAAAAACAATGTCAGGATTTATCTCGGTCATACAAATCAGGATTATTTTTCTTACTCTTCGACATGGATGGACCATTCTGCTATGACACTGGTATATACCGGGGATTTGAACTGTACCAAAGGCTGGAATGAATTTACGTTGGACAATCCTTTCTTATATAATGGCACGGACAATCTGGTAGTTTTTGTGCTTGATACAGCTAATGCTTCTAGTACTTCCAGCGGGTATTTCGCTGCCACAAATTGTACTCAATATAAAACATTATATTGGTGTGATGATTCTAATCTATGGACACCCTCCTCATCCCCATATAGAACCCAAACCAGATCAGACATTCGCTTTACTATTTGTCGAGACTGGCAAACGTTTGAATTTGCCGATACGGTCTTTTATGTGGATGATCCCGGCGTATACACCATCACGGACACGACTCACAGCGCTAACGGCTGCGACAGTATCATCACGAGAATCCTCGTAGTAGAGAAACTCTACCAAGACACTATTTGTGGAAAATACTATGATGAGACAACGCGGCAATGGGTGGACTACGATAATGTGGACGGTTATTGCTGGCGTTATAACAACACAGACAATTGTATAGCTGGCAAGAGTCCTGACGCGTATGGTTACTACGAATTCCCTGGTCAGAAAATCATTTACGACAGAACGATTGACACTGTAACCTATCTTAATCTGGTTGTCAAACAGGTGAATGAGAGTATTGACAACGTACATTTTTGTTATTCCCGTCAGACAGGAACGCAAAAAATCACCTATATCAACAACGACAATATTACCATTACGGTGAACCCTGATTTAGGTATTGAGGTTATCTCGCGCGATTCGGGGGTTGAGGTCCATAATGTGGATGCCGCCAACGGCGACTTCATGCTAAAAACCTTAACGGCCAGCGGTTGCGATAGTATTGTGTACTTGCATGTTTACTATGATATGGTGAAGCGCGACACGGTATATGGTGACACTTTATACACCCCTGGATTATTCAGTACCACCAATGTCTGTTTTGACAATACAATCGCCAGCCCGGAACTCTCCAGCTCTAGATCTACAAGTCATAATCTTCCGATAACTGGTTCCACCTATTACGTAAATGCAAATTATTCGGCGAGCCAACAGATTTACACTTCTGAAGAAGTGGGCTCTGCAGGACTTTTAACCTCCCTTTCCTTCAACTATTCTTCCTCTAATCCAATAACCCAAAAAAACAATGTGAAAATCTTTCTTGGCCATACGGCTAAGGATGAATTCACCAGTAGTAATGATTGGGTTGACCCCTCTTCGTTGACACTGGTTTACTCTGGCCACCTGAACTGTACCCAAGGGTGGAACACCTTTGAGTTGGATGCTCCTTTTGCCTACAATGGCACAGACAATCTGTTACTTTTCGTAAACGACTTATCTGGTCAACACGAAAACAGCAACCGTTATTTCTATTGCACGTATATACCTGATAAAGAAGTGTCATTGTACTATTATGACTCTCGTCAGCCGTGGAGTATGGCCAGTCACGGATACGGCGATGTTCTTAAGTCAGACGTTCGATTCAGAATATGTAGGGATGTTCCATCAGTCGATTTTGCCGATACTACGATTGCTTTGGCGTATGGCCCAGGTGTTTATACAGTCAACGATACTGTTCCCAGCAGCAATGGTTGCGACAGCATCTTCACCCGGTATCTCACTGTGGGATGTCCAGACCCGGTATATATGGATACGCTTATCGTTATCAATGAAATGTCCGATTCTTGGGGGTATCACATTCCCATTGGAAATGAAGAAAGCTCTGATTATGTCTTTACCGTATACCATAATCAACAGATTTTCACCAGCGACGAAATTGATGCAGAGGGTACTATAACCGCCCTATCTTACAACTATGCTTCCTCTGATCCTACGAACCCGGCGTACGACAAGGTGAGAATTTATCTTAGCCATACGACCAAGAGTGAATTTGCCGGGTCCGTTTATGCTTCAAGTCAATGGACTTCCGACTGGGTCGACACCTCTACCTTGACACTGGTATACACGGGCAATCTGAGTTGTAGCCAAGGTTGGAACGAGTTTGAGTTGGATGCTCCTTTCTATTACAATGGCGTTGACAATTTACTTGTTTTTGTAGAGAGAATTTTTGATGCCTTTCCTCCTTATACCTACTATTTGGATCATAACTTTTACATTTCGCCTGCAAGCAAAAAAACTATTGGATCTACAAGCAGTGCAAATCCCGTGAATGAATATGCGTCTGAGTTTAATTACAGGAACGACATTCGGTTTAAGTTCTCAACAGATATTCCGGTGGTCGAATATGCTGGTACGGAATATGTCATAGAAAAACAAGGTGTTTCGGTATTTCAGAATGTTATTCGTCACTCCACCAACAGCCTAAATGCTAGTGAAATAGAGAATGTGTTCGCCAACTGCGACAGTCTTATCACGAACATATTCGTTGTATATCCACCACATTATGATACCATTTGTGCAAAATATTTCGACGAGACGGATTTGACATGGAAGGTGTACGAAAATTATGATGATGTGAGCACTTATTGCTGGCATTATAATAACACGGATAATTGTTTGGCCGGATTGGACACCAACAAGTGGGGCTATTACGAGTTCCCAGGGCAGAAAGAAATCGACGGCAAAATGGTGGACACGATTTCCTACTTCAAATTAATCTATATTATTGAGGGTATTGAAAGATCGGACAGTGTGCATGTCTGCCTTGAGAGTGAAGCGGAAACGCAAACTGTTAACTACAGTGATAATAACGCTATCTCCATTACCGTTACGCCGGGCTCGGATGTTGCAGTTAGCTCTTCCGATGCGAATGTTGTTGTATATGATGTGGATGCTGCCCATGGCGACTTCATTCTGAAGACCGTCACCAGCAGCGGTGGTTGCGACAGTATCGTACGCCTGCATGTCAGCTATGCTGTGACAAAGCATGACACGGTATGGGTCCCCGACACGCTCGATATCTCAGATGTGTTCATTTCTTCCTCCTACATCGCCAATATGTGCTTTAATCAAACCATTGGCACAAATATAGGTCCGGAAACTTCGATCCCGTTGGTTCCCAGTTATGCATATTCAGCTTCTCAACAGATATTTACCCCAAGTGACCTTGGCCCTGCTGGCAAGTTGACCTCATTCTCTCTCAACGCATACATTACTGATGGGCCTAAAACCATGGACAATGTGAAGGTTTATCTCGGTCATACGGATAAGAATGAATTTACCTCTGCTTATGACTGGTTTGATCCTTCTATGTTCACGTTGGTATATAATGGTAACTTGAATTTTGAATCAATGGGTTGGCGTGAGTTTGATCTAAATACTCCTTTCGAATATAATGGTACTGACAACCTGGTTGTTTTCATGATTGATGAATCTGGTACCGCAGATGCCAGCAGGAACTGGGGGTTCTGGATTTCTGGATGTAGTGGTAATAAAATATTATTATGGGCTTCTCAAACAAGTTTATGGGCAGCTTCTGTTCAAGGCGAGACTTACCCTTATAGGGCAGGTATGCGCTTCAATATTTGTAGAGATGTCGTAACAGATAAAACATATTCTTTTGACGAGGGTCCCGGTGTATACACTATTTATGACACTATTCCCAGCAGCAATGGTTGTGACAGTATCATTGCGTACATCATGACCGTTGGAGTTCCAACGGACACCGTACACCTTTGTCTTGACGTTGAGACAGTACCTCAGACCTTCCTATACAGCCAGGATGACCGTGTCAGTATCACCGTTACTCCAGGCACAGGCTTTACGGTTGAATCTTCTTCCGCAGATGTACAGGTTGGGGTGGTGGATGCTGCCAACGGTGACTTCACCCTGAACACCATAAAAGACAACGGTAATGAAAGACTCGTATATCTGCATGTTGACTATGACGTAGTGCAGCACGACACGGTAGCCATCGATACCTTCAACCTCTCAGATGTGTTCACCTACAACAGTGTTGTTAATATATGTACTGACTATTCCATTGGCAATGAATCTATTCCGAATGATATGTTACCAGTTTATAATGAGTTTGAATATTCCGCGTGCCAACAAATTTTCACACCAGCTGAGTTAGGCCCTGCAGGCACTGTGACGAGTCTTTCGTTCGATTATGCCTCTGCCGATTCTATGACCATGAAAAACAATGTGAAAATATATCTCGGTCATACAAACAAGGAGGAATTCAGTAATGTGATTTATGATACTGTATATTATAGATATATTTCTGATTGGATCAATCCTGATACTTTGACACTTGTCTATTCGGGTCATTTGAACTGTTCCCATGGTTGGAACAGGTTTGATCTGGATGTTCCTTTCGAATACAATGGTACTGACAACTTGGTTGTTTTCGTGAATGACGAATCCGGCAGCTTTGACGGTAGTAGCTATCAATTCTATGGGTCTGAATGCATTGGCAATAAGACACTGCTTATGTATCCGGAATATAATCCATATTTAGGTCTAGACCCTGAATGGTCTACAGCTTCCTATGGTCGTCCTGCTAACGTTAGGTCTGACATTCGTTTCAGTATATGTAGAGATGTTGAAGTGGTTGATACAATACTTTTTGATAAAGGATCCGGCATTTATACGGTCAACACCACTGTTTCCGGTAGCAACGGCTGCGACAGCGTCATAACCTACCATCTCATTGTCAATGGGCAATTGTACAGGGACACTATCTGTGAGAGAGATCTTGACAGCTATACATGGCGCGGTGAAACGCTGCCTGCCACAACGGATGCCTACGGATATTACGAGTTCCCAGGCCAGAAAGAGGAAAAAGGCGTCATGGTGGATACTGTCTCCTATCTGAAACTGGCGTTTTTCAATTCCTATTATACGGAAGAAACTGCCGAAACCAACTCGGGAAGCCTTTACGTATGGGATGGGCATCCCGGTGTGACAATCCCGACCATTCCGGGCGTATATACCCTCTATGATAGCCTGACAACAGAGAATGGCTGCGACAGCGTATTCGTGTTATCTCTCTCAATTATCTCCTTGGCAGATACCACATACCTGAGGGACACCATCTGTGTGAACGAGGACTACAACAAGAACGGCTTCGTCTATGCCGCAAACAAGTTCACTCCAGGCAATCACAACGACACGCTGACGCTGCAGAACATCTTCCATGCGGACAGCTTGGTGATTCTGACCCTGACCGTACACCAGAGTCCTATAGTGACGCTTAGTACAAGTTACTCAGAGCTCTGTCCCAATGCTGGCACTACGGACTTGACGGCGGAGATAACAAATGCCACGGTGGCAGATTACACCTACGTTTGGACTGGCGACCTGACGGTAACTTCGACCGCCACAGCGGCCGACCAGCTGAGCGACACGGCTACGTTGCAGATTCCCGACGCACCCGGCTCCTGCGGTCAGAAGTACACCGTGAATGTGAAGGTGACCGATGAAAATGGTTGCGAGGCTACAGCCAGCAACACGGTAACAGTAAAGACACCGGATGAGCCTACCATCACCACTGCCTTGGTTGACAGCACCGACAAGGGCTGCAACTGGGACAAGGCTGACGCGCCCACCGCCGCCGACTTCACCGTCACCGACGGCTGCAAGGCGGGTGCCGTGGCTACAGTGACCACTGCTGGCGAGACCCACAGTGGTTGCGACTACGCGCAGACCTGGATCGCCACCTACACCAACGACTGCGGTCAGGCGGCCACTCCGGACACCATCACTTACATTTGGACGGTGACCACTACGCCGACCATCACTACCACTTTGGTTGACAGCACCGACAAGGGCTGCAACTGGGACAAGGCCGACGCGCCTACCGCTGCTGATTTCACGGTCACCGACAACTGCAAGACCGGTGCCGTGGCCACCGTGACCACCACAGGTGAGACACACACAGGCTGCAGCTATGCACAGACCTGGATTGCTAACTACACCAACGACTGCGGACTGAAGGCTACGCCCGACACCATCACCTTCGTATGGACGGTGACCACTACGCCGACCATCACCACCACTCTGGTTGACAGCACCGACAAGGGCTGCAACTGGGACAAGGCTGACGCGCCCACCGCCGCCGACTTCAACGTCAACGACGGCTGCAACGCTTCCGCTACAGCAACAGTAACCGCCAGCTCCGAGTCTGTCAGTGGATACACACACTCGCAAACATGGACAGCAACCTACACGAACTCCTGTGGACAGAATGCGACACCCGTTTCCATAACCTACACCTGGGTTATCCCACCAACCACTTCCATTACCTGCGCCGCCAATATGTACGACACCCTTGATTTCGGAGACTGCTTTATGAAGATCAATCCTGACAGCATAAAGAAGCCAACTATTGTGGCACCCTCCGATTGGCTATACACACTGAGCAGTGACATCCCTGCCGACAGCCTCTATCACGAAGGTGATAATGTCATCACGTGGATTATGAAGGATGCCACCTGTGGCTATGCCGATACCTGTTACCAACACATTTACATAACCTTCCCCAAGTGTCCCGATGCTGTTGACTGCGAAGGAAACGTTTATCACGGAGTACGTATTGACTGCGACTGCTGGACACAGCGCAACCTTGAGTCAAATAGATACAGCGATTGTACCAATATTCCTTGTGTTTACGAATATTACAGCTCTGAACATCCGGATGTTACTGAGAATGTGGAACGATACGGACGTCTGTACTGCTATGAAGCCGCTATACGTGACAGTGCCGACAACGGACATGGACATATCCAAGGAATCTGCCCTGCAGGATGGTACCTGCCAACACCTGAGAAATACGAAAGCTTAAATACGCATGGTGTTGACGCCCTGAGGTCACCGCTCTATTGGATTCCAAGTGGCGGTAGCAACAGCACCGGATTTTCCGCTCTCCCGGCAGGATGGTATAATGGGGCAGCATCACGTTTCGAGGGTCTTCTGGGTGAAACCTATTTCTGGTCAACCCAAGGTGTAAAAGATGCCACCTCTATATCCGTATTCTCCATTATTCTCGACTGTAACGAACTTCTCGAAACTCATGTATACGAAGGACGGGGATACAGCGTCCGTTGTATCAAGGAAAAAGAGAAATAATAGCTTTAACAGCCCTGCTTTATTACATCAAAGCCTCTCCGTATCGGAGAGGCTTTTTTTGTATAATGGTGACATAAACAAACATCTATTGTATGTGTGTCATGTGGTGTGGTACGATAAAATACTATAATGGCCCTTTAATTTATCGCCCATACTTTTTGTGCAAATGGATTTTAATGTGCTAATGTGTTTCAGTGATTAGTGATTAGTGATTAGTGATCAGGGGTCAGGGGTTAGGATATAGAGATTAAGAACTATTAACTGTAAACTGTCAATTGTCAACTGTCAACTATTAACTATTAATTGTTAATTGTTAATTGTTAATTCTCCTGTCTCCTGACATGTTCAATCGCTTCTTCCAGCGTTACTTCTTCCTCGCCTAAACGGGCATATTCGTATCCCATTTCAATGGCTTTGGCAGCGGGATAGAGGAAATAGGTGCAGGTGCATTCGGCACACAGTTCCCCGTCAGGGTTGCGGATTTCGCCATGTACCACCGCGATGTTGCGTTTTTGTTCCATTAGCTTGGCCGTAAGCAGAATGTAGGGCCAGGTGGTATTGACGTTTTTGCGGTAACGCATCTCCATTTTGGCGGTCACACCTGCGGTCTGCAGTTGGTAAAAGACCACCCAGCCACAAATTTCGTCCAACAAGGTGGCTTGGATGCCGCCGTGCAGCGTGTCCACCCAACTGACAAAGTTGGGGTTGGCTTTCCAGGGTGAAATCACCTGTTCACCGTCCCAGTAAAAGTGCATGTGTACCCCCAAGGGATTATTGGGGTTACAGCCGAAACAGTTGTATCCTTTGTTGTTGCCGATCCACGGGTTGATAATGGGTTTCATGGGATATTGTTTTATGTTTTTACAGATTTCTAACTATTTGAGGATGCATGCTAAAAAACGGATGTCCTTGCCGCTGTTGTTAGAGATGCTGTGCCTGTCGCCATTGCCTGTGAACACCACATCCCCGGCATGGATTATGGCCTCTGTGTCGTTATCAGTCACAATGGCCTCGCCTTCCAACATGTAATATATCTCGGCATCAGGCAGATGCGAGTGTTCTTTGATTCTACTACCAGAAGGAAGTGTGATGACGTTGAACATCAGGGCCTTGTCCAGCATCTCCTCAGGTGTGAGAATGATGTCTTTGGAAATTCTTCCTTCTATATTGCCGCTGTTTTCCACAACAGTCACACCGATGTTTTTTTTGTATTTGATCATATTTTTGAAAATTTTCAAATGCAAAGATACAAAAAAGAGGCATCCGCCTCTTTATGAAACTATTATGTCAATTATTAATTGTGCATTCTGCATTGTACATTGTGCATTGTGCATTGTGCATTGTGCATTGTACATTGTACATTGTACATTGTGCATTGTGCATTGTGCATTGTACATTGTGCATTGTTAACTGATCACCACATCTACTCCTTGGATGAATTCCTGCGCTTTCACCATCAGCTCGTGCATGTAGCGGTCGTTCTCGACAAAGGGAACGGTCTTGCGGAAACCGGCGACAAATTCCTCGATGAAGGGTGAGGATTTCAGCGGTTTGCGGAATTCCAATGCCTGGGCTGCGTTAAACAGTTCGATGGCCAGAATTTTTTCCACATTGTTCACCACCAGATAGCACTTGGTGGCAGCATTGGCACCCATACTCACGTGGTCCTCCTGACCTTGTGACGATTCCACAGAATCGGTGGAGCAGGGCATGGTGAACGCCTTGTTCTGGTTGACAATAGAGGCGGCGGTGTATTGCGGAATCATAAAGCCTGAGTTCAGACCTGGATTCTTCACCAAGAAAGAGGGCAGCTCACGCTTGCCGGCAATTAACTGGTATATACGGCGTTCGGAAATGTTGCCGAGTTCCGCCATGGCCATGGCTAAGAAGTCCAAGACCAAAGCCAACGGCTGTCCGTGGAAGTTGCCGGCGGAAATGATAAGGTCTTCGTCGGGAAATACCGTGGGGTTGTCGGTCACCGAGTTGATTTCGGTCTCCACCACATTTTTCACATGCTGGATGGAGTCTTTGCTGGCACCGTGAACTTGCGGCATGCAGCGGAAAGAGTAGGGGTCTTGCACGTGTTTTTTCTCCCTCTTGATAATCTCCGAACCTTCCAATAAATGGCTGATATGGGTGGCGGTCAGAATCTGTCCCACATGTGGCCTTACTAAATGTACGTTAAGGTTGAACGGTTCGATACGGCCGTCGAAGGCTTCCAAAGAAACGGCTCCGATAATGTCGGCCAACCATGACAGCTTCTCGGCTTTCATCAACAACCATACGGCATAGCTGCTCATGAACTGGGTGCCGTTCAACAGCGCCAAACCTTCTTTCGATTTCAGCGTGATGGGCTCCCAGCCGAATTTTTTGTTGATGTCTTCAGCGGCGTATTTCTTGCCTCTGTAGTAAACTTCACCCATGCCAATCAAAGGCAGACAAAGGTGTGCTAATGGGGCTAAGTCGCCAGAAGCTCCCAGTGAACCTTGCTGATATACAACAGGATATACACCATTGTTGAAAAAGTCAATCAGTCGCTGGATGGTGACCAATTGGGCACCGGAGTGACCGTATGACAGGGACTGCACTTTCAGCAGTAACATGATTCTGACAATTTCCTGGGGTACTTCTTCACCGAAACCACAAGCGTGAGACATCACAAGATTCTTTTGCAGAGTAGAAAGGTCTTTGCTGGAAATGCTGGTGTTGCACAGCGAACCGAAACCAGTGGTGACACCGTAAACGGGCACCTTGCTGTTTTTCATCTTTTCATCCAGATAATTACGGCATTTTTCGATGGCCGCAGTGGCTTCTTCCGAAAGTTCCAGCTTGATTTTCTTTTCTAAAATGTTCTTGATAATGTCAAGAGTGATAAGCTCTGAAGAGATTTGATGTTTTTTCATTGAATATATGTTTGGTTAATTTTTTCCGCCTGCAAATTTACATATAATTCTCGAACCATGTACAGATGTACATACATTTATTATATGAATCACCTCTTCTTCCCAAATTGAACTTACAGAGATATGGATTTTTATAGGAAAGCGGAATCTGTGATTCCTCTAAGGAAAATTATTGTGTTGAAAATTTATTTTGAAAAAATGTGATTTTTTTTTGTTCGAAAATATCCCGTGTTAGAAAAATTATGTTTATCTTTGTCGATTCAATTATAAAAATTTTAAAAGCACAAATGTTATGAATGAACAAGAAAACCCTGTAAGTTTTTTCAGATTTGAAGATTTGAGAATTTATGCCAAAGCCCTTGATTATACCAACTGGGTATATGATATCGTTCCGATGTTTCCTGAAAACAAAAAAGAAGCTCTCGGAGATATGTTCGCGAAAGCGGCCCAAAGTATAGCCTTGAATATCGCGGAGGGCTCATCACGTAATAAGGCTCAGTTTGTCTATTATCTGAAAATGGCAAAAAGCTCTGTCAGAGAGTGTGTTGTCTATACGGAAATCGCTTCCAAGTTGGGCGTGATGAATGATGAACAGAAGGAACGTTCACGCAATCATCTGATGGAATTGACCAAAATGATAGGCTCCTTGGTGGCTTCCTTGCAACGTTCGGTCTCCCCTAACGCCAAAGATGACGACATGGACGACATGGGAGATATTATGTAATAAATACCTTCATCGCTCTGTCAAAAATCCCGTTGACAAACGAAAGTGTCATGCCGTAGTTGCTGACGGGTATTCCTTTGTCAATAATTTCTTTCAGCCGGTTCATGAGTTGCCGTTTGGTAACCATGCAGCCGCCACATTGTATGGCCATGCTGATATTGTCCAAAGAGGGTAGTGGTGACAAGGCCGCCACAAATTGGAAATTCAGTTTTTTCCCTGTGAATTGTTGTATCAGACGTGGTAGTTTGTGCCTGCCGATGTCCTCGCATGAACTTAAATGTGTACACGATTCCAACATGAGAATGGTGTCCCCATCCTTCAACTGACGCAGTTGCTGGGTGCCTTTGATGAAATTGTCGAAATTTCCTTTTGAACGTGCCAGCACGATGCTGAAACCTGTCAGCGGAATGTTCGCGGGTACAACTTTGGATACTTCTCCGAAGACCTGGCTATCGGTGATAACCAAATCGGGCTTGTGAATAGTTAAGTAACCCGCTAATTCAGAAGGCTGGAGGCATATAGCGATTGCTTTGTTGTCGAGTATGTTGCGGATAACCTGCACTTGCGGCAGTATCAGTCGCCCCTCCGGGGCTTCCGAGTCCTGGGGCATCACCAACACTATGGTCTCACCCTCATGGATGATGTCATCCAAGAGGTTCTCCTTGCTGTACGCCGATGCAGGGGTTGTCTTGACGATAGCCTGTATCAGTTCTTCCAATCCCTGCCGTGTGGCGGCACTGCAGTCGATGACAGGCGCACCAAAGCTCTCCAGTTGCTGGCGGCACTGTGGGGTCAGTGCCTGAATGTCGCTTTTGTTGTGAACAATGACAAAAGGCAACTCGTATTTCTTGAATTGCTCAATCACCTCCTTCTCGGCTTCTCCATATTGATTGTTGCTGACGAGCAATAAAGCTATGTCTATGATTTTCAGACTCTCCAGGCTTTTGGCTACCCTTTTCTGGCCTATCTCTCCGCTGTCGTCCAAACCGGCGGTATCTACCAAAACGCATGGGCCGATGCCGAAAATCTCCATGCTCTTCTTCACAGGATCGGTGGTGGTTCCAGGCACATCCGACACAATGGCGATGTTCTGTCCCGCCAAAGCGTTGATTAACATGCTCTTTCCCTGATTCCGCTTCCCGAAAATACCGATGTGTACTTTATTCATGTTTTGTTAATTGACAGTTGACGGTTAATAGTTAATAGTTAATAGTTAACAGTTGACAGTTCTTAATTTTAATCTCTCTAACCCCTGACCCCTGACCCCTGACCCCTAACCCCTAAAATATGATATAATCTTGCGCATGGGCGAGCAAGTTTATTCGGTGACGCAGCTGAACAGGTCGATACGCAAGGTGCTTCTTGAGAGGAGCGCCGCGCTGAGGGATGTCTGGATAGAGGGGGAGATATCGGGCTGGAAGGTGTATCAGTCCGGTCACGCCTACTTCACGTTGAAGGACGCCGAGTCTCAGGTGTCGTGCGTGCTGTTCTCCTTCAACTTCGCGAACTGCCAGAAGGCGTTCACGGAGCGCGTCGCGGGCGGAGGCGCGGGCGCGGTGGACGGAGTGAAGGTGCAGGTGCGCGGCGAGCTGGACCTCTACATGCCGCGCGGCGCCTGCCAGTTCAAGATACTGCAGGTGCGCATCGCGGGCGTGGGCGATCTCATGGCGCGCTTCCAGGAGCTGAAGGAGAAGCTACAGAAGGAGGGGCTCTTCGATCCCGCGCGGAAGCGCAGTCTGCCTTTCCTCCCGCACCGCATAGGCATAGTGACGTCGCCGTCGGGCGCGGTGATACACGACATGGGGACCGTCCTTCTGAGGCGCTTCCCCAACATCGAGGTGCGCCTCTTCCCGGTGAAGGTGCAGGGGGATGGGGCGGCGGAGGAGATCGTGCGCGGAATCGAATACTTCCAGACCTCCGAGTGGCGTCCGGACGTCCTGATAGTCGGGCGCGGCGGCGGATCACTCGAGGATCTCTGGGCGTTCAACGAGGAGATCGTGGCTCGCGCAGTGGCGGCGAGCGAGGTGCCGGTCATCTCCGCGGTGGGGCACGAGGTTGACTTCACGCTCTGCGACTTCGCGGCTGACAAGCGCGCCCCCACCCCCTCGGCCGCCGCCGAGATCGCCGTGCCGGTGATGTCGGACCTGGCCGCGCAGGTCGCCGACCTCTCGGCGCGCCTTGTGCGCGCCCCGCGCGCGGCGGGCGAGCAGCTTGCGCAGACGCTCGATCATCTTTCGGCGCGGCTCGGGGCCGCGCTGAAGGG
>JAEEGH010010683.1_pt1 | contig 21000 bp, 7 predicted proteins | sample 9134181 | NCBI WGS metagenome assembly JAEEGH01 (sample SAMN16246544, study PRJNA631951) | gut metagenome | biome: gut microbiome; feature: rumen; material: DP-attached | host: Bos | place: Iran: Karaj | collected 2018-10
TGACTGTCGCGTTCAAGGGCTCCGTAGGTAAGGGACAGTTTACGTCTTTTTTGCCCGCCTTCCAGCTGGAAAAGTTTGCCTGGTTCTATCATGTGTGTAAGGCCGCCTAGTAAGCCTGTTTTATAAATGAGAATAGGTCATCTGCTGTCATGCTGCGTGGCAGTGTAGTCATAATGTCCATGCTTCCAACGTCTTCAATTGTAATAGAAAGGTTTTCTACAGTAAGGTGCAGATCTTTAAGACGGGTTGGCAGGTTATATTTAGCAATTTTCTGGCGGATATATTCAATAAGAGCCTTAACTGCTTCTTCTCCTGTAATTTCTGGAGTAGCGGCCCGCAGAATGTGGGCAATTTTATCCAGTTTAGCTTCTTTGAATTTTGCAGCGTCTTCTAAAACGTAAGGCAGCATAATTGAAGAAACCAGAGACTTGCTTTTGTGAAAGCGGGAATTAATTCCCATGGAAACAAGGCTGCCAATTCCCAAAGAAGCGGTTGCGGCTGCAAGAGAAATCATACAGCCGGCTTGAGACAAAAGAACCTCTTCTGGGGTGGAAATTTCCAGGGAAGGGGAGCCGTCTAATGCGTAAGACAGAATCTCTAGACCCTTTTCTACATACATGTCGCTAAAGAAGTTTGCTTTTTGAGAAAGGTATGCTTCTGTTGCAATGCCAATAAGTTCCAGAGAAAGAGTTGCCTTTTGATTTTCTGTAAGAGAAAGCATCATGTTTGGGTCAACTAAAATAAGCTTAGAAATTGTGTTCTGTGCCTTTAGTATCTTAAGCTGATTGCTCCGTGAGTCTGTAAGTGGAATAGTTGACGTAAAACAGAAAGGCCAGCGGAAAGTTGTAGGCACACAAATACATGGAAGCGGAGCGCTAGTGAGAGCTGCGCCATCAATATATGAATAAAAATTATTAGTTTCGTTAAAGAGAGCTGCTACCGCACGGCCAATATGCATGGCTTTAGCACCACCAACAGCAATAATTCCGTGAACATGACCTTCGCGGGCAAGACTAAGAGCGCGTTCAACTACTTTAGAAGTGTTTCCTTCTGCAATTTCTGCAAAAACAAAACTTTCTACTTTTCTGTCTATAAGTGACTGTAAGATTTTTTCAGCAAGTTTGGCTTCGTTTAACAGGGGGTCAATTACTATCATGTAGCGGCTTCCCCATTCCTTTACCTGCTGACCAAGTCTGCTGATTGTGTATGGTCCTAAGATGATGTTTGGGCTTATACGGAAAATTAAATCTGTCATTGTTAGTCTCTCTTTTCAATATAGCATAAAAAAAGACGGAATGCTACATTCCGTCTTTTTTAAGCAAATCATAATTTAATTTTATAATTAAAGTCCGATTGCTGAAAGGAATTTGTCTGCTGCAGAGTTGATAACTGCGTTATTCAAGTAGTTAGGGTCTTTAATTTTTTCTTTCAGCTCTGCAATTTTGTCTGCACGAACGTCAGGAGTCTCTTTGGCAACCTGCTCAAGGTAGTAAGCTTCTGCCATTTCTTTAGCTTCTGCAGAAACGCTGATAGAATCAACATCTCTAGAAACTTTTGCAGAACTTTCAGTCTTGCGGAGATTCTGAACATTGTTCACCTGAGTAACATTGCTAATACCATTTATCATCATAACATCCTACCCCTCTACCCTTTAATTATCGGTAGATTCATCAGAATTCTTAATATTTTTTACGCCAGAAATAAAAACTGCAAACTCTCCTTTAATGGATTGTCGCGAAGAATAATCTGCGTAAAGCTCAGCAGCAGTTCCACTGGTTATTTCTTCATGCAGTTTTGTCAACTCTCGACCAACTACAATGCGTCGGTTACTTTCAATATCGGCAATGTCCGCAAGAAGTTTAGTAATTCTAAACGGACTTTCGTAAATTACTACTGCATTTCCTGTAGAAAGCAGTTCCTTTACGCGACTTTTTCTTTTTCCAGGTTTTGGAGAAAGAAAACCTTCAAAAATAAGGGTTTTTCCACCAGTTCCTGCAACGCTTACCAAAGTTGCAAAAGCAGCAGGGCCTGGAATTGGCACAACCTCAAAACCAGCTTCTCGCACTACGTCTACCAGAACAGCTCCCGGATCAGAAACTCCTGGAGTTCCGGCATCACTGGCGTATGCTACGTCGTGGCCTTCCTTAAGCAGACTTACAATTTTGTCTGCAGCAAATTTTTCATTCTGTGCCCTGCAGGAAACAAGCGGCTTCTTTATTTCAAAGTGATTCAGAAGCTGCAGAGTGTGCCTGGTATCTTCCGCTGCAATATAGTCTACATTTTTAAGTGTTTCTACTGCACGGAATGTAATGTCCCCAAGGTTACCTATAGGGGTGCCCACAACAAAAAGTTTTGCCATAACATATTATAAGATGAAAGTAAAAAAAATACAACTTTTAGAAGGGCGAATTTCGGGGTATGTAATTATTTAACAAAATAAGTGAAAATTTTTAAGAAATTTTATTTTTTTTGTTGACAATTAAAAATATTGCGATATGATTATAACTACAACGTTGTAGTGGATTTATAGGAAATTTACGAAAACGTTGTAAAGGAAAAAACTTAAAGGGCCGAAAGGCAAAAAAAAACAGGAGAAACAAAAATGACAAAAAAGATTGTTATTGGTGCAGCTATGTTGGCATTGGCAGCTTCTTCTCTTGCTGCTAAACCAGCACAGGGAAAAGTACTCAACATCTATGTTTGGAACGATGAATTCCCATCACGTTTCAATGATTATTACAAGGCTAATAATCCTAAGCTTCTTGAAGGTGTAAAGGTTAACTTTATCCAGACACCTAACCAGGGAAATACTTATCAGGATAAGCTTGATGAAGTTCTTCTTGCTCAGGAAAGTGCAAAAGCTGATGACAAGGTTGACTTGTTCCTCGTAGAAGCTGACTATGCTCTTAAATATGTAGATACAGCTTACACTCTTGATGTAATGAAAGATGTAGGTCTTAAGAAGAAGGACTTGGCTAACCAGTTCAAATATACACAGGATATCATGACAGACTCTAAAGGAAAACTTAAGGGTGTTTCTTGGCAGGGATGTCCAGGTGGATTCGTATATCGCCGTTCATATGCTAAGCAGGTACTTGGAACTGATGATCCAGCAAAAGTACAGGAATTCCTTTCTGACTGGAACAAGTTCGATGCAGTTGCTGAAAAGATGAAGGCTGCTGGTTACTTCATGCTTTCTGGTTACGATGATGACTTCCGCGTATTCCAGGACAACGTAAAGTCTCCATGGGTAAAGGGAAACAAGATCGTAATTGACCCACAGATCAACAAGTGGATTGAACAGACAAAGAAATATACAGATGCTGGATACAACAACAAGGCTTCTTTGTGGTCAGCTGAATCTACAGCTGGTATGATGAAAGACGGAAAAGTATTCGGATACTTCGGACCAGCTTGGTACGTTGACTACTGTATGCCACACGATGAAGGTTCTGCTTTCGGTGACTGGGCATTCTGTAAAGGACCTCAGGGATACTCTTGGGGTGGAACTTGGATCTGTGCTGCTGCTGGAACAGATAACATTGACCTCGTAAGAGACATCATGTATCAGCTCACATGTGATAAAGCTAACATGACAAAGCTTGCTAAGGGTGCTGGTGACTTCGCTAACAACGAAGCTGCTATGAAAGAAGTTGCTGCTTCTGACTACAAGAATGACTTCTTGGGTGGACAGAACCACATGGCATTCTTCATTGGTTCAGCTGGTTCTATTGACAAGAGCAATATTACTAAGTACGACCAGGGTATGAATGAAAAGATTCAGGCTGCTATGAAAGACTACTTCGACGGATCTGTAGATCTCAATACAGCTTGGGAAAACTTCTATACAGCTATTCTTGAAACATATCCAAATCTTAAGAGATAGTTTATAGCTAGCTAAACTACAAAGGGGGAACGCCAATTTTTGTTCCCCCTTTTTTTTGACCAAATTAAAAAATCATATTACAAAGAGAGGATGCTATGGCTAAAAAAAAGCATACAGTTCAGTACGATAGATGGGGTTATTTCTTTATAGCGCCATTCTTTATTGTTTATGTAATATTTTCTTTGATTCCGTTACTCACAACATTTGTATACAGTTTCTTTGAATATTATAGAGATGGTCTTACTATTGTTGGACCAAACGCCACAGTTGCTCGTTATTTTACAGGTCAGGAAGAATATTATTTGTGGCAGATAGATGATGCATCTGATGCATTAGATGAATTGACTATTGAATATGAAGATGTTGTTACATCTCCAGAACTTAAAGATGAAATTCTCTCTACAGTCACAGAAATTGCTGAAGATATTGAATTAAATAAATATACAAAGGCAATTACTAAGATTGTAAATAATGGATATAAAAAAGGACTGCCTGCCGAGACAGTTATTGAATCAGCAAAAAAAGAACTTAAAAGGCGACAGTCTTCCTTTACCAGAAACATTGGAATAGTATTTGCTTCTGGTGATAACATGGGACGTTACTTCTGGAATACATTGATAATGTGGATTCTTGGATTTATCCCTCAGATTTTGGTTTCACTTTTACTTGCTGTTTGGTTTACAAACACCGAGCTTCGCTTAAAGTTCCAGGGCTTCTTTAAGAGCGTAATTTACATGCCAAACCTTATCATGGCTGCGGCATTTGCTATGCTCTTCGTTTCTTTGATGGCACCAAATGGTCCAATCAACGGAATTTTAAGAAACATGTACGACAGTATGAATGCTGCAGAAATTGAAGCTGGTACTCTTAAGCCAATGGAGCCATTCCGCTTCTTTAATTACACAGGCTGGGTTCGTGCAACTGTTGCCATCATGAACTTCTTGATGTGGTACGGAAACACAACAATTATGCTTATGGCTGGTGTAATGGGAATTGATAACAGCTTGTTTGAAGCAGCCCGCATTGACGGTGCAAGTTCAGGAAAAATCTTCTTTAAGATTACACTTCCTCTCTTACTGCCAATTTTCGTATACGTTTTGATTACTTCTTTGATTGGTGGTATTCAGATGTTCGATGTACCACAGATTTTGACAAATGGTAGTGGTCAGCCAAACCGTACAACAATGACAATCATCATGAAGTTGAACAAGCACCTTGTAAACAAGAACTACGGACCTGCCGGTATTACATCTATGCTTATCTTTGCAATTACTGGTGTTCTTAGTGGTATGGTTTATAAGATGACAATGAAGAATTATCAGAATAAGAGATAGGAGATAAAAAATGGAAAAGATTCAAAGTCAGAGTAAAAACTTAAACATAAGAAGATTTTTCTGCTATCTCGTGCTTATTCTTCTTACAATTGCTTCTTTGTTCCCATTCTATATCATGATTGTGAACTGTACACGAAGTCATATGCAGATTCAGCGAGGATTCTCTATTCTTCCAAGCAAGTACTTTCTTAAGAACTTCCTGAACCTTGCAATTAATAAGGAAATTAATTCGAATTTCTGGCAGGGATTGTTGGAAAAATATGGCGTTGCACTTTCTTCTAAGACTGGTAACTATGCAGAAAACTATCCAATTCTGCGTGGTATGGTAAACAGTCTTTTTATTGCTATTCTTCAGGCCGCATTTACAACTTACTTCTCTGCAATGACAGCTTACGGAATCTACATGTATAACTTTAAGTTTAAGAAGTTCTCTTTCAGATTCATTATGGCTGTTATGATGGTTCCAACCCAGGTTTCTACCCTTGGTTTCTTACGTTTGCTTGATAAGCTTCATCTTATGAACAATTATCTTGCATTTATTGTTCCTGCAATGGCAGCGCCAATTGTTTTCTTCTATATGTATCAGTCTATGGAAGCAACACTGCCATTCTCTATTGTAGAAGCAGCCCGTGTAGATGGATGCAATGAGTTCCGCACTTTTAATCAGATAGCAGTGCCAATGCTCAAACCTGCATTTGCAGTTCAGGCAATCTTCTCTTTCGTTTCTTCTTGGAACAATTACTTTATCCCAGCGCTCGTTATTTCAAAGAAAAAATTGTGGACGGTTCCTATCGTAATTGCAAATGCCCGCAATGCTGATTATTTGAATAACGATCAGGGTATTAACTACATGCTTATGACCCTTGCTATCGTTCCGCTTATGATAATGTATTTTGCGCTCTCAAAGTACATTATTGCAGGTTCTACTGCAGGTGGTGTTAAAGAGTAATACTTTGTATTATTCTTGCTATTCCTAGCATGTTGCCCCCGGTTTTCCTCCCGGGGGCATTTTTATTTGTAAATAAGACTTTTCTTATATCGCAATAAGACTTCTCTAAGAAAGCCAAATTCCGCATTGCAATATATAAACAGCCTCGTAGAATTGCCTTGTAAAGCAATTAAAGTAGGGGTCGTATCATGAAAAATAAAAAACTTAGCAGTGCAATCTTATTTTTGGTTTTCTCAGCAGTTTTTTTTAGTACATGTGACATTGGTCTTGGAGCGTCCGTAGATACAGAAGCGCCAGTTGGGGCAATCACCAGTCCGGTTTTGGATGCAGTTATTCGAGACGAATTTGCAATTCAGGGAACCTGGTCTGATGACGGAAGCATAAAAAGCATTTCTGTTGAATTGAAGAATACAGGAACCAGTGAGACTTTTTCTTACAGCGCAAAAGTTCAGGCTGAAGGTACCTGGTATTGCGTAATTGACCCTGAAACAGAAGGAATTAGTGACGGCTCTTATCTTGCGACAATTGTGATTACAGATAAGGTGGCTCACCAGACAAGCCTGACCCGCTCTTACACAATTGATAACACCCCACCTCTTATTGTGTTGACGACGCTATCGACAAAAGCAAGCTCTGCAAGTGCAGATTCTTATGGTAGAACTTTTTCTTTAAAAGGACAGGCCGCAGATGATAACAATGTAAGTAAGATTCTTGTAAACGTTTTTGACAATTCTGAATGTTCCGGTAATCCTCTGACTACGGTAACTCTTTCTAACGTGCCGCTTACAATTGAACTTGAGGTGGCTCAATATGATTATGATAGTGATGAAGACTACAAAGAAAATGCCTACTACAAAATATACGGCGAATATGATGAAGACAACCCGGAAACAAAAGAGTTTTACTGTACTCTGACGGCTTATGATGATGCCGCAACTTACCCGCTGGAAGGGGATGGAAGTTCGGACGGAAACAGTACTACTTCATATTATCTTTATAGTGATGTTTCTACATTGATAAGCACTTATAAAGTAACGGAAATTTACCACATGTTGAGTGGAACTTATACTGGAGGGTCAGATACTGTTGCTACAGTTAAAGAAAAGCTTAGTGAACATGCGGTTACAACAAGTAAGTTTAGTTTGAATCCGGATAATGCGCCAACTTTTACTGTTGAAGGAACCGGAAAACTGACAGATGGCGGCTCTTTACTTAAGGATGGTTCCACAGAAATTGCGACAAGCTGTAAGGTTACTAATGATACAAAATCTTTTATTGTAACTATAAGCCCTGGTCGTGACGAAATTTCTATTGATGCAGATAATGCTGACCATCCTTTGTATGTATATTTGATGCAGTGTGATTCTGCAGGAAACATTACCGGTACAACTGAGATTCCACTTTTGAAGGCTTATTTAAATGCGGCCGGAACAGACTGGATAATTAGTGATGGTTCCGGTTCTGTAGAAATAAGTGATTCCAGTTATGTAATTACCACCAGCACAATCAGTACGGATAATTATGGCTTGAAATTTTATAATTCTACAAGTGACGGCATTTTTTACAGGCTTTGTGTGAGCGCCATTGATGAAGAGGGAAACAAGGTTGTTGAGTCTAACTCTAGAATTTATGCCTTTGGGCTTGCTTCCAGTGCGGTTACAATTGACGCGTCTGTTTCTTCTACGCCAACTTACCTTTCTGTAAACTCTTCTGCGAGCGGGGCTAACAAAACTCTTTATGCAAGGTTGAATTATACTTTTACGGACACTGATTTGTATTTGTACAGAACACTTGGTTCTGGAAGTCAGGAAAAAGTTGTTTATGATTCTACGGCTTCTGACAAATATTTGTTTCCTCGTGGGGAAGATTTAAGCTTTACAGACGTAATTCCTGTTGCAGATTTGAAAAACAGTGATGGAACTTATGCTTCTAAGATTGTTTATAAGTTTATTAGTTCTAACGGGGAAAATATTGCGGCCTCTAACAACAGAACAGTAAATATTAAATATGATAATGTGGCACCACTTTTGGGAAGTACAACGGAGCCATCGACTTCTGAAACTACCTTGAGCAGCTTTAGTTTTAGCGGTTCTGCAAGCGATGCGGATTCTGGGTTGAGCGCGGTTTATATTAACATTACGGATAATGCAGATTCTACTAAGACAACGGGCGACCTGCTTGTAAGCGGTACTGAGGCCTGGACCTACAAGATTTCTTCTGCGGCTTTGCCAGAGGGCGGGGCTTTTGATACGGAAGGAAAGAAGACTGTAAAGATTTGGGCGGTGGATAATGTTGGTATAAAGAGCAGCGTGTATACGAATTCCAGCTGGATTTATGATACTTCGGAACCGGTTTTGACTATTACAAGTTATACTCCGGAAGGTGAAAATTCGGAAGCTGTTGCTTTAAGTGCCAGTGCGACTGCGCCATCATTTAATATTGGACGGGCATTTAAGCTTACTGGTAAGGCCAGCGATAAATATGGAATTGAAGCAATTTCTGTAGTGCAGAGCCAGAGCGATGATGCTGAAAAAACGGTAACTCTTACTTCTGATGATGACATTTCTTATGATTCTGAAAGTGGAATTTGGACTATAGAGAATCTTCCTAGAAGTGCATCGGATTCTGCAAGTCTAGGACTTCCTGCGGCTGGAGAGGAAATTACTTATACTTATACTTTTGTTGCGGAAGATAAATCTGGGGCAACTGTTTCTAAAACGCTTACGGTAACTATTGACCGAAACGGGCCTGTAATTACGGTAACGGCGCCATCGGCAAGTACTTTTGGTGATGAGGCCATTAGCGGAACCGAAATGAAGATTCAGGGTACGGCAAGTGATTCTGGCCTTGGTATGGCTTATATTAAGTATGCAATTACAACTTCTGGGGATGAACCAACGGAGCAATCGGCATGGACAAGTTATGAATATACGGGCTCTGGTAACTGGTCTATTTCTAAGACTGTGGGAACTGGAATTGCTGGTTCGGTTAGCGATGTTTATGAGGGCAAGAAATATCTTTATGTAAAGGGAATTGATAAGGCAGATAACGAAAGCGAGGTTATTTGCGTGCCATTCTGTGTTGACCAGACGGCTCCTGTTTTGAGCACTGTGCTTTATGTAAAAGACGAAAATGAAGATGATGGTTTTGTTGAACTTACTTCTTCCAGCGCTTATAGCGTACAAAATGACTTTTACATGGTGATTTCTGCAGAAGATTCTAACAGTATTGCCTCTTTGACTGCCAGTGCAAGCTTAAAGGCTGGTGAAACAACGACTCCGGAAATTACTCTTACAGATAATGAAGATGGTACCTGGACTTCTGGTCTTTTGAGCGGTCTTGGAACTTATACAATTACAATAAAGGCTGTTGATGGTTCTGGAAACTCTAGCGGAAGCATTGCGGGAAAATCTACAAGCCAGACTATTACTGTTTTGTATGATAATACTGCGCCATCAGTGGAAATTTTAACGGCGGGCAGTAAGGCTGTGGATACTGATTCTGGCGCTGGGGACTGCTGGGTAACTGGAACTAGCTCTTTTAGCATTACTGGTAGTGCATGCGATGATGAATCTGGGCTTGCTTCTGTAAAGATTAGTATTGATGGTAATGAAGAAACTCTTTCTGTAAGTTCTACAGATAACAGCTGGACTTACAGCTGTTCGCCAAGTGGCCTTAGTGAAAATGATAAGAGTGAAAGTAGCTATCACACAATTATAGTGACTGCTAGTAATAAGGTAGGGCAGACTACTACTTCTACGGCTTACTTCCGTTATGACAAGGCTGCGCCATCGGCAGTGCTTGAGGCAAATAATTCTTATATTGGAAGTTCTTCGCTTTCTTCAAACTCCAGCCTGACTCTTTCTGGACGGGCTTATGATACTTTAAGTTCTTTGCGTCCGGTGGAAAAGGCTCTTTTGACTTCAAGTCCTGTAATGGCTAAGTTCCCTGATGGTATAGAAATGACCTTGTCTACTTCTGCAGACAATTTTGGAATTTTCTCTTATTCAATTAGTAGTGATGATCTGGATGAAGGAACTTATACCTTTACACTGACTGCTTATGACTATGCGGGCCTTACTGATGTGCAGACTGCGACGGTTGTAGTAGATAAGACTGCGCCATCTGTAACTCCTGGAACTTTGCAGGGAGTGGCTTTTGATTCTCTTAGTTCAAAGTGGTTTGGCTCGACAAGTCTTAAGGTGATTGCCCAGGCAGACGATGGAAGTGATGGAAGCGGAATTGATAGCGTGGAATATAATGTTTCGAGTGCGGGTAGTGTTTGGGGAAGCCTTTCTAAGAGTGGGGATACTTATTCTGGAACAATTACTTCTGAAGATGGGCTTGCGGGCGGAAACAATACTATAAAGCTGCGAGTTACAGATAAGGCTGGAAATGTTTACACAACAGATAGCTATACTGTAAAAATTGATACAAGTGAAGCTGAGCTTGAGGCTCTGCTTTATAAAGTTGGTGACAGTGGAACAATCAAAACTGCGGGTGGAACGGTTTATTCTAATGGTAGTGCTTCAATAACTATTTATGGTTTGTATGAAGATGCGGAGAGTGGGGTAGAAGAAGTTACTTTTGCTCTTGGAAGTGCTGTTGTTAATCCTAGTGTAACTTATTCGGCTAGTGCTGTGACCTATAATGATGACGGAAGTGCTAATTCAACATGGATTTCTGATGCGGAGGCAGATGGTTCGGAATCACCATTCCAATCTTTTGCTTCCTTTACTGATAAGACAGAGATTAAGAGCTGGAAGGCGGTTTATACTCCTTCTGCTAGTGGAAAGCTTGTTGTTAGTGGATTGAATGGGGCTGGTACATCATCATCTACAAATGCATTTACTATTACTTTTGATACAACAGATCCAAAAATAAGCAATATTAGTTTGAAGACTAGTTCAGATTCTTACAGCGTTTACCAGCCGGTGAGCGGGGAGTACAATTACTGGGTAAATAACACAAGTGGTTCTCCTAAATTTACACTTGCGGGAATTGCAACAGATAATACTGGTGTTGATACTGTAAGTCTTACAATTGGTAGTGGGGATGGGGCAATCAGCTATAATCTGGATGATACAGCTAGTGTTTCTCAGTGGAGTTTTTCTAATATTGATTTGAGTTCACTTAGCGGCAGTACTTCTGCAGAAGTTACCGTAACGGACAATGCGGGAAATACGGTGTCGGAAACTGTTACGATTAATTTTGATACTACAGCGCCGGTGAGCCTGCATTTGCTTGATGCAAAAAATAAAGATATTTATTTTAGAATTGGTTCGCAGGATAATGATGTAATTACAGATAGCGATTTAGATAAGGATGTTGGCGGAAAGTATTCTAACGGAACTTATGGAAACTCTACTTCTATAAAGATTCGCGGAAATATGACAGACAGTGGGGCTGGACTTTCTAAGATTTATTACAAAGTTTATTCGAGTGAGCCTTCTGTAAGTGGAAGTAGCCTTATAAGCGACGTTGTTAATGGCTATACTGGTTATATCACTCCTCTTTCTAGTGCGCAGAGCAGACGGGTTTATTATAGTGTAGCTTCTGGTGCAACTTCCTTTGGAGGAGACCTGGAATCATCGGCAAGTGATAATGGTACTTCTTATGACATTTATTCTAAGACAATAGATTCAACCTTTGTGGACACAATTTCTGGCTTTACGGTTGGTTCAAATTATCTGGTTTTTGTTGGCCAGGATAATGTTGGAAACACATATCTGGATAGTTTCCCGTTAGGTTCTGATGCAGATTCAACTTCTAACGAATATGCTTCTATAAATGTGGATGTTGAAGGTCCTTCTATTACTTCGGACGTTTCGAGTCAGACTATTTATTCAAACGGAACTACAATAAATGGGGCTGATTCTTATACACTTACTGGAAATGTTAGTGATCTGCCAAGTGGAAATGCTGCCGGCATTGATTCTATGTACCTTACAGTGAATGGGACTAAATATCCGGTAACTTTGGGAGCAGAAGGAGCAAATTCTACAAGCTGGTCTTATACTTTGCCAGCTTCTATTTTTGCAAATTCTTCCGGAAATATTACGGTTTACGCAGTGGCGACTGACCTTGCGGGAGAAGGAAACGAATCTTCTACGACAAGTGTTGCAACAATTTGCGTGGATAGGACAGCGCCAACTGTTACTCTGGCAGCGCCTACAGATGCTGATGCTGAGACTGCTGGAACTCAGGTAAATGGGACAATCAGTTTAAGTGGAACGGTAACTGATGGAAATACTCTGCCAGATTCTGCGGTGTATGCAGTTCAATATTCAACAGATAAAACTAACTGGACTGATGTTACGACTGACTTAATGGCAAATTTTGCCACAAATGGAAACTACAGCTATACAGTTTCTGGTTTTGATACGACAAAACTTACAGATGAAACACAGTACTACGTGCGAGTAGCGGCTAAGGACGTTGCCGGAAATATCGGTTATTCATCGGCAGTGCCTGTTTATGTTTCGCAGGATTCAGACCGTCCTCTTGTAACTTTCACTAATCTTACAATTGATGATATGGCTTCCAGCAACTATGTGTGGCTTAAAAATACTACTACATTAATGGGCATTGCAACTGATGATGATGGTATTTCTTCTATATATTACAGTACAGATAACAGTACTTGGACAGATATAACACTTAATAACGGTTCTTGGAGCCTTACTTTGAGCGAAGGTTCTTCTGTCGTTTACTTTAAAATAACCGATAGTGAATCATCAACCTTTACTAGTGAGCTTTCTGCTTCTTCTACGTTGACTACTCCAAAACTTTCTGATGGTACCATCGGCATAACTACCGGTATTCCTGTTTATTTGAAGGTGGATAAAACTTCTCCGGTGACAAAGAACTTAATGTACGCTTATTATGACAGTTCGCTTGCAAGTCCGGCGTATACAGATTTGTCTGGAAGCCTGGATACTGTGGGTGGTAAGAGAACTAAGGTTCAGATAAACCTGGATGCGGGCGACGAAAATGATATTGAAAGCGTAGCTGTTACTATTGGCAATCTTACTTATGCGGGTGAGAAACAGACATCTTCTGAAGAAGATACTGACGGAAAGCTTTACTCTAACTGGACAGTGAGCGATATTGATGTAAGCGCCCTTGATACTGGAAATACTTACGCAACGCTGACTATAACAGATATGGCTGGGCTTACAAAAACAGATACTCTGGTACTTACGGTGGATAACACTTATTCTACGGTTAGCGTAAAGAGCCCGGCTTCTACTTCTACGGTGAGCGGTGAAGTTTCGGCTTACGGTACTTTGACAGAAACAGCTACCTTGTATTATTCAGTTTCTCCAAGTGCTTCTGACCCAGACAGTGTTAGTACTGTTTCATCTTGGCTTGATAGCGATGGTAACTCTACTTCTATGACTGCCGTTGCTGTGGATGGCTGGACTCAGATAGAGGATGCAAGCCTTTCCTGGACGGTGAACTTTAATAATGTAACTGATGGTTCTGCCAGCGGAACAAATACAAAGAGCCTTAATAAATACATAATTGATTACGGAATTGCAGCTCAGGATTTAACAAGTTCTGCAAGCGATGCAATTGTAAGCAGCTTTGAAACTTACGTTACCCTTTATATTCACTTAAAGTCTGTGGATGCGGTTGGAAACGAGTATGTTATTTCTTACCCTCTTGTGGTTGATCCTCAGGGGGATAGGCCTAGTGTTTCATTCAGCTATCCTTCTGGAAATGCGGTAACTTTGGGCGGAAAGGTTAGTATTTACGGAACTGCAACAGATACTGTGGGAACAAATATTGGGGTGGATTCGGTTTGGGTTCAGCTTAAGTCTACAACTCACGGGGCTGCGGAAGATACTACAACTTACGGAACTTCTCCGTCTTATGATTCAGCTTTGGATTCTGTAAGCATGACTCTTACTAAGGCAGACCTGGACTACATGGCTAGCAGCGGTTACAGCGTTTATAAGATGAGCAGCTATTCTGAGGGCGGTTCTAACACAGCATGGACAAGTGGAGCTTCGCTTGGTACGGGGGAAAGTGCCAGTGATTATGCAGCGCTTGCTACTTTGAGCGGGGCTGCCTGGAACATCACTATAAATGCGGGTGCGGAATTTGACCCGCCTAGTGGTATTTCCAGCAATCCTGTTGCAATCAGAGTTTTTGCCCGTGATGGAGACGGCAAGTTCAGCATGAAGGCTGATAGGTATGTTTCTTTTGATGCCGACACTCCTGTAATAAGCGATTTGTATCTGGTTCAGTCATCAGATGGAAAAATTGCTACGGCTAGTACGGCTTCTAAGGCATATTCTCAGGATATATATGTAAAAGACTTGTGGTATTTGACGGGAAGTGCCAGCGATAAAGATAAAATTTCTGAGTTGACAATTGGAAGTGATACTTTGATTACCGGCGGCGCGGTAAGTGCGGGCTGGGCTGACTGTGTAACTCTTTCTTCTGACGGAACCAGCGCTAAGTTTAAGTATCCGCTTTCTACTGATAGCGGAGTTGGATCGCTTAGCTTTACAGTTTCTGCAACTGATGCCGCAGAGGGTACTACTCATACGGGTAGCGAGGCAATCAGTATAAAATATGATAACACTGCGCCTGTGCTTGCGGGACAATCAAACAGTGCATTTAATATAAGTACAGATATTTGTCAGAGTAACAGCTGGTATACTTTTGGTTCTACGGCTTATGAGGCGGCAGCAAGCGATGGAACTGCTCAGTCTGGTTTTGCTTATACGGCATTCTATTTTAAGCGAAATTACACATCGGGCAGTACGACCGTAAACAACATTTACGATATTCTGCAGGCTAAGAGTGACGCGGTGGTTGCTTTGGGAACGGGAACAATTGCGGCTCTAGGCTCTGAGGACACTGGGGCTTCTGACAACACAATTGTAAGTGATAGCGGACTTTACTGGTACCGTAAGACAATCAGCGATATTTCTGGAAATACATTTACTGTGAGCGATACTACAGGGGTGCGCACAAATGCCCTTATGAAAATTGATGGCTCACTTTACCTTATTACCGCTGTGAGTGGTTCATCAGTTACTGTTGGCGATACCTTGCCAGAGGATATTAGCACCGCTTATGTGGCAATTGCGGGAATTGTAGACAATACAACGCCGGAATCTGCGCCATCAACTGGAACAATTCAGGCGGACGGTTATTACGCAAGTCCAAGCCGCGATGACGGCGACCGCATGATAGAAAGTGTGGACAAGAGCGGAACAAGCTGGGCCTGGGAAGCTAACGTTTGCTCTAGAAATATAGCCGATGGTCCAATCACCCTTTACTACGTTGTTTTTGACAAGGCTGGAACCTACAGTGTGGATTCTGTAAGCGGTACGGTTAGCAACAACAAGCCACGAATAGCCGGGGCAATTGTAAAAACCGACTACAATGGTGACGGTGACGTTACGGATGATGGGGAAACTATAAATACTTACGGAGCGGCTAAGTCTTACGCGGAGTATTACACGGGAACAAGCAGCTCGGGCGCTTATATTTATGACCCGGATGAAAAGGTAAAGAACACAAATGCAAAAAATCCTCTGCCAACCAGTGTTACTTATGGCGCGGACGATGAACCAATTGCGGCTCTGCGCGGTTATACGCTTATTCAGCCGGAAATTGTTGGTGGAAACGGGGCTCTTTACTATTCATACTCTGTTACAAATGGTTCTACTGTAACTTCTGGCAACAATTCTACCGCCTTTATTGAAGAAGGTTCGGAAGATTACACGGCTGTGACGGGAAATATCAATGTTCAGCTGGGTGATCTTCTGAAATTTGGTGACACAACGGACGCCAATACCGGTATTCCTTTTGTATTTACAATCTGGGATTCCACAGAGGGGCTTACGGCATTTACTAGCAGCCAGAAAGCAAGTCTGACTATGTACTTTGCGGTTCAGGCGGCGGCTGTGGGAACTCCTTCGGCTTCTATTACGCCTTTCTATTGGAACAGCCTTACAGATAACTCGGTTTATGGTTCTTCTTCGGCCAGCTCTTATGGCGATTTGAAGGGACATATTGAACTGGAAGATGACTGGCAGGGTGCTGAAGGCTATGATGGTGCAGCGAGCGGAAGCCAGTATGACGCAGACCCTAAGGTTTCTGGAAAAATTACAATTGCCGGAGAAGCTGGGGATACAAAGCTGATTGCTAAGTTGACTGCATCTGTTTATGGCACCTCTTATGAAGTTGCAACTTACTCAAGTGAAACAGGCCTTTTAGCTTCTAACTTCGCAGAAGACGCCTTTGACACTAACGGCTTCTGGTTTGAACTTGTAAGCCAGACTGTAGATTCCAACGGACACAAGGTGGAGTGGAAGCTTCATATTAATACGGAAAAGTATGGGGCAGATAAAGACTTGTCTGTAACAATGACTACCACAAACTTTGGTAAGCCGAGCACAAGTACGGGTGGCACGCTGATCAGCATAGACGGCACTACAAAGTATTCTTCAACTTTGACCTACACAGACGCCGCTTCCAGCACTCCGGGCAGCAGCCAGACTTCTGCAAGCACGGCAACAGGCTTCTACCGTATGGACATTGTGCCATATGTTGTGGGAGTGAAGACAAGTTTGTCATCACTAAAAAAGAAGAACAGCTCTGTTTACGACCGAACTGCCCTGGGCCATTACCCTACAGCTACAGACAGCAGTGTGTATTTATACGGCTTCAATCTGGCTGGGGGCACCTTGTACGACAGTGCAAGCTCGGCTAATTCAGCAAGTTTGACTGTAGAAACTGTAAGTTCGTCACTAAGCTGGTACAGTTCAAGCTATTTTGACTACGACACAGTTTATTCTGCAAATGTTTCATCATTTACCAGCGGAAATGTTTATGTTTCTGTAAGTGGAATTAGTTCGCTCAATAACCTGAACGATAATAACGCCAGCGGTTCGTATGTGGGTGCTAGCTCCAGCGCCGGCGCGGGCGCGGGGGGCGCGGCAATTTCCGACGCAAGCACTTACGCGGTAAAGAATACCTACGCCTACAACCGCATGCCAAACAACGACAACAACAACAATCTTACAGATGACCTTGTGCTGGATGTTTGGGCCTTTGATAGTGATGCCGTGGTGCCAATCAGTGGAAAAATTGAACAGCCTCACATGGGAATTGACCCTAAGACTGGTCAGATTGGCTTTGCCTTTGTAAACGGACCTTTGTACTTTAGTATGGCCGGTAGTACAGAAGATAGCACAAAGACCAGTTACGACTACTGGATGGGAAGTTACGACTTCTTTACATCAGTAGGTTTTGCTTATGACAGTCTTGGCTATACTTATGGAGTTGCCGCAGGTGGAGACATCAACAGTTCATCAGCAGATAAATTCCAGTTTATGACAAGCAGATGGGGCAGAGCTGGTAGGGCTCAAAGTGGTTCGTACGGTAATTCAAATTCTCTTAGACTTGAATCAATTGGTATGAAGGGAACAAAGTCTAATACTTCTGATTCAACATACTATTTTGACAAGCAGCGTATTAAATCTCCAAGTATTGCAACCGCCGTTCATGATGCATACACAAATGTTTATCTTGCTTACTACGATGCAATGAATGACGAGATTCGTTTTAAGGCGGGCTCAACGAATGCAACTTCACAGAAAGAATTCGGTTCATTTACAGATTATGACACGGCAGGTACTCCTTATGTTTACCGCAATGCAAAAGTAAGTCTACTTGCAGGGGACGGTACAGATTATGGTGCGGGAAGTTATGTTTCTTTGGGAGTAATTCCAGGAAGTACAAGAAAAACTGATGTAGTTGTGGCTATATGGTATGACGAAACAAACCGAGTGCTCTGGTACAGCTACAATGACAGCCCAATTACAGACAGAAACGGCACTACAGATAGAAGCGGTTGGAGTACACCGGTTCAGGTATTCACTGGAGATTTAGAAAACGCCGGAGAATATTGCCAGGTTACTGTAGATGCAAACGGCGGAATTCATATAGCAGCTTATGATGGTACCAACTGCGATCTGGTTTATGCATATCTTTCAAGCTACACAGCAGCTCCTGCTACTTGTGTAGTTGATGGTTCAGGTGTAATTGGTTCAAATATTACTATTGATGTGGCATTGGATTCTGAGTCAAAGGCAATTCCTCGCATTGGATATTACGCTACAAGCTGCATTAGACCAAAACTTGCATACCTGGTAGATACTACTTCTACAGCTCCTGCAGGTTCAGATGATGAAGCGTTTACTGGCGCCTGGGAATGTTCTGTTGTTCCAACAAATAGTTCTGTTAATATGCAGAGTAACCAGTATAACAAGATAAATGTTGGTGTCTGGAAAGATTCCGAAACAGGCGTTATAAAGGAAAGTACAAGTGGAACATCATCATACTATAATAATCCAAATAGCTATAATTCTACTTCGTACGGTTTTGTATATGGAAACGGAACAAGCAACGCCGTATTGGGTTATGCTATTAAAGTAAACTCATCCAGCGACGCCATAGAAACCGCCCAGATGCAATAAACAGTTAAAAAACTATCCAAAGATAGCCCTCAAAACCATGCTTTTGGGGGCTATAGCCATTTTAAATTTGCTTTTCTTGACTTTTATTGTTAAATTGATAATATTCTTATCTTCTTGCCTGTTAAATAAGTGTATTCTTATAGATTTTAAAGTTTTAATCCGATAATGAAAGTTGTGAAATGGCGTCTTTTTTAAGGCGTAAGGGGTCATCATGAGAAAATTTGGTTTTGGTGCTTTAGTTGTTTTGCTTTGTGTATTTTTGTTCTCAACCTGTCAAATTGGTTTAGGTGCCGCTGTTGATACGGAAGCTCCGGTTCTTACAGTAACACGCCCATCTTTGGAAAGCGTAGATGTAATTAGAGGTGCTTTCCCTGTTATGGGTACCTGGAGTGATGATGGAGCAATCGACTCTATTACTGTAACTCTTAAAGGGGGTGATGGCACCGAGCACGAATATAAGGCCCCTGCAGAAAAACTTGCAGATAAAGCTAATGAAGGAACCTGGTACTATGCGGTAGACCCAGCTGCAGAAGGAATTTCCGATGGTTCCTATAGCGTAGAAGTAGTAATTAAAGATAAGGCCGGACATAAAACTTCTTCACTTGCCCAGATTATTGTAGATAATACAGCCCCAATCGTAGTTCTTACACGTCCGTCTACCTCTGCACAATCATCTTCTTTTGATACCTATGGTCAGACTTTTACCCTTGAAGGACAGGCCGCAGATACAAATAATATCAGCCGTATAGACGTACAGCTTTTTGAAGATGCCGATTGTACCATCAGCGTGGGAACAGTGTCTTTGCCTAACGTTCCTAACTCTATTAACATGGATGCGGCAAAGTACGACGCAGAAAAAGAAAGCTATATTGATGAAAACAATGCCGATTTTGCCATTAGCGTTCCAAAAGACGGCGAAGGAAAAGAATTATATTGTAAAATTATTGCTTATGATGGCGCCACTCAGTACCCTCTTGATGGTTCCGAGCCAAGTGGCGACTATTTAAACGGAAATTCAATCAGTTCTTACTATTTATATAAGGATATTTCTACTTCTGTTTTGCAGAATAATAAGATTACAGATGTATATTCTATGCTCAGCGGCACTTATTCTACAGATTCTACCAGAGCTGCTGTTGCCCAGGATGTTCTTGAAAAGCTTAATTCCAGCAAAATTACTGTGGGAAAATTTATTTTGAACCCACGGAACAATCCAACCTTTGCGGCAACTGGTCGCAGTCCGCTTGCAATGGATGGTAAAGATTTTACCGGCACAACCCACAATATTTCTAACGGTCAGAGCGTTGTTATAGAAGTTTCTCCTGGTTTGGACGGCATTCTTTTGGAAGAAAGCAGCCTTAAAGTTTATGCCGTTTTGTGTGATGATAACGGTTCCCCTGTTAGCGGCGCCTCAAGAATCTACCCGGCAACAACCAAGTCTGAAAGTGGTACATCATACCGTTTTGTTACCCCAATTAACTTGAGCGACGGCTTCAAAATTGGCAAAAACTATGTCTTTGGCGTAGAAGGTTACGACCAGAGCACCGCCAAAAACCCAATTCTGCCGGCTTCTAAGGGCTACGGTTTTCACATGGCTACTACGGGTAAGGCGCCGACATTGTCATTAACTACACCAGAGTCAACAAATACTTACATTAATAAAGCGACACAGACTTTTAAGGGGGCTGCAACTGTAGAAGTTGGGGCACCAACAATTGTATTTACAAAAGACGGAGTAGAAGTAAAACGTCTGGAACTTTCCGAAAGTGCTGGAGTTGCCGGCGACAACGAAATTTCTTATTCATTTGAATATACTTACAAAGATTTTGGTACAACAAGCGGAACTCACAAGTTCTCAATTACCGCAGTTCAGGACACATTGGTTTCTCAGGCTGTGGAAAGAACGGTGGTTTTTGATGTTGATGCACCAACAATTAGTATTACGCCTCCTGCTACTGCTAAGAAATTTACGGATGCAAATGGAACTGAAGATACTAGCAAAAAATATTTAAATGGAACTGTAGAATTTACTGCTACTATTAACGATAAGGGTGGTTCTGGAATTGATACAGAAGTAAATAAACCTAAGTGGGAAATTCTGGATGCCTCTTCTTCAACAGTAATTGAAAGTGGAACTATTAAAGATACAAGCGGGCATACAGTTTCTATTAATTCTACAGAATCAAAATATAATGGAAAAACTATTATTTTCCGTGTAACAGCATTTGATGGCGCGGAAAATAAAAAAGTTTCAACAGATGCTTCATATACTTACACAATTAATCAAGATACTGATAAGCCATATATTGGTGAAGCAAGCGATTA
>JAEEGH010010685.1_pt1 | contig 20998 bp, 15 predicted proteins | sample 9134181 | NCBI WGS metagenome assembly JAEEGH01 (sample SAMN16246544, study PRJNA631951) | gut metagenome | biome: gut microbiome; feature: rumen; material: DP-attached | host: Bos | place: Iran: Karaj | collected 2018-10
CTGTTAACAATCAGGATTTATTTACCGATATATAATTTGCACGGAAGTTTTATCATAAGGACCAGGAAGGCCGAGAGGTTTTCCTGGTTTTTCTTGTTATTCTGACCAAATAACGAGCTTATGAACATTGGAAAAAGGACTTTCCCTTTATAAATTTGATTTTTTATTTATAGGAGGGAAGCAAATGGTAATTCAAAACTCAGAGGTATCTATGGCCTCGAAAACTAGCGTTGCTAGTGGAATGAAGCTGACTATTCAGTCGGCGACGAAACCCGTTGTCAATTTGGAAAATGTACAGGTGCTAGGAAGTGGAGACGACTTTTTGTCTTCATTGAACTATGCCCGCTCGCCTTCAGGAAATGTGCAGGAGGTAGGAGAATCAACTTCTCTAGTGAATGCAGCTGCCAATCGTCGAGTACGGTATCAAACCATGGAGTATTTGTTCAGGCTTTTAATAATGGACTTTTGGTGGGGAAATGACTCGAAATTCTCTGATGCTTTAAAGGATACTATGGCAGATTCTGACATAAGTGGTACGGAGAATCTTGGAAACTCCTACACAGGATTGGAGTCGGTATTTGTTCAAAGCACAAACATTAACTACAGCTATTGGCAAGAGCAGAGTGTGGAATATACTTCAACGGGAACTGTGGTAACTGGAGATGGCAGAAAGATTAATTTTGATTATAGTTTTGCAATGTCGGATTCCTTTGTGGAGGAGTTCAATATGGAGCACATAGCTATTAGAAACTGTGTGGATCCACTTGTAATTAATCTGGATGACTGTCCAACCTCGATTTCTAATCAGAAATTCTTCTTTGATTTAAACGCTGATGGAGAGGAGGAAGAGATACACAATCTAGGTAAAGGCTCAGGATTTTTGGCACTAGACAAAAATGAGGACGGCGTAATTAATGATGGCAGCGAATTGTTTGGTGCGTTAACTGGTAATGGATTTGCAGAGTTGGCAGCCTATGATGAGGATGGAAATGGATGGATTGATGAAGCTGATAGCATATTCTCAAGACTAAGAATCATGACAGTCAATGAAAATGGTGAGCAGGAAATGTACGGTCTAAAGCAGTCAGATGTAGGAGCAATATTCCTAGGAAGATTGGATACAGAGTTTATCCATCGAGATGAAGAGCATAATCCATCTGCCGTAGTTAGAAAGTCGGGAGTCTTCTTACATGAGAAAGATGGTCATGCTGGAGGCGTTCAACATGTAGACTTTACAAGTTAATTTATTTATAATTAAATCCAGTGATATTAGGTGGGTTTAATGATATGAAAATAAATTGGGGTAAATCAAAAATAAAAGGCAACAGCGCACTTGCAATTTCTGCAGGTGTTGCTGTTGCTTTTATGTTTATAGCTACAATTGTCAGTACTGTTATTTACAAAGAGAGAATGGAAGAGACAGGAAGCCTTTTGCAAGAGGAGGAGTACAGCCAGTACGATTCCTATGCTATCCTGATTTCTTCAGATGATGACTCGGATTTTTGGCGTCAGGTATACAATGCGGCGAAGGAATATGGCGAGGAAAATGGGGTATATGTGGATTTGCTATCTGACTCCATGGAGGAGAACTATTCCAAAAATGAATTGATGGAGATGGCGATTGCCACAGACTGCGATGCGATTTTCTTGGAGGGAGATAATTCCGAAATATCACAGGAAAATCTTGCAAATGCGAAAAAAGCAGGTATTACTGTGATTTCTCTTGAGAGTGATGTGGACCCAGAAAAGCGTGTAAGCTACATCGGCGTAAATAGCTATACCATCGCTAATATGTATGCCGAGACCATTGCTCCGGATTTGACAGATGATGCAACGGTAATGATTATCGGAAATACGTTAAACGAGACATCTAATTATACTGGGCTCATTACCAATCTTCAGGAGGCTATTACTAATTTGTATCCAGGCTCAAATATTGAGTATGAGATTCATTTAATTGAGAATGATAATAGCTTTGCCACAGAGGAGTATGTTCAAAATCTCTTTAAGGAAAATGAAATTGCACCATACGTAATCTGCCTAGATGAGGATACGACAACTAGCTTTTATCAGGCTATGATTGACTACAACAAGGTTGGACAGATAAAGCTATATGGAAATTACAAGACTCCAACTATTCTCACTGGTATTCAGCATGGGGTAATAAAGAGTACAGTTAGCATTGATGCAGATAGCCTTGGGGTAGCTGCTACAAAAGCATTTATAGAATACAGAGACACAGGCTATGTTTCCGATTATATCAATGTGGATGCCCAGATTATTGATTTAAGCAATGTAGACAAGTTCATAAAGGGGGAAGAGGATGAGTAGCAAAAAAGATAAAATCTCCATTTCCCTGAGAAAGAAAATGATTCTGGCATTTTGTATGCCTACGATATTGCTGTTTGTTGTTAATATGATGCTTTATCTTGGTACTTCAAAAATGATTAATTCTCTGGACGCAGTATTTGCAAGTAATACCTCCTTAAATGAATTAAGCGATTGCTTGGATAGAGTGCAAAATTCTACAGCTGGGTATCTAGATACAAAGACAAGTGATGCTTTGGAGCAATACTACACAGACGAGCAGGATTACAATAACCTAGTCATGAAGCTTGAGAATAATCATGACAATAATAGTGCAAAGGTTATGGAGAAAAACATTCGTAACATGTCTTTGCATTATCTTGAGTATACGAATCAGGCTATAGAGAGTAAGCGTGGTGGAAATGTAGAAAAATACAAGAGTAACTATGACCAAGCTACGCGACTATACAACTATATTTCAAAGACTATTGATAGCCTAAACAACAAGCGGTTCGTCAACAACTCAAAATCATACGCTGCTATGATGTCAGCATTACAGACTCTTGAAGAGTTAAATATCATGACCTTGATTATTATAGGTGTTGCTAACTTGTCATTCGTAGTTCTTATTGCCTCAACTATTACCGACCCACTAATCAAGCTGTCAAATTCTGCCAACAGAGTTTCAAAGGGAGACTTTGATATTGAGCTCTTACCAGTGAGAAGTAATGATGAGGTGGGCGTAGTTACAAAGGCCTTCAACAAGATGGTTATTTCCATCAGAGAATATATTGTGAAGCTTACAGAATCCATGGAGATAGAGCGACGTCTCAAGGAGAATGAGCTTATTATGGAAAACCACATCAAGGATGCGGAGCTAAAATATTTGCAGGCTCAGATTAATCCGCATTTCTTGTTTAACACACTTAATGCCGGTGCCCAGCTTGCAATGATGGAAGGTGCAGAACGTACAGGAAACTATATGCAGCGAGTGGCAGACTTCTTTAGGTACAACATTAAGAAGAACAAGGATATCGTTACACTTCGAGAGGAAATCGAGTTGGTTGATATATATCTTTATATCATTAATGTTAGATTTGCTGGAGAAATCTTATTTTCAAAGGACATTGATGAGAGTCTATTAGATGTACAGATACCGAGAATGATTCTCCAACCGATAGTGGAAAACTGCATTAATTACGGTGTTAGAAATGTTGATTGGGCAAAGAAAATCAAGATATCCGTATATGCGTTAGAAGAATTTGTTTGTGTCAGCATAAAGGATAACGGAATTGGAATGGATGCTGAAACGATAGAAAAGGTTCTAGAAGGCAGCTATCACGGAAATCCTTCAAAGTCGGATTCTAATGGGGTTGGACTTGATAATTGCATCGAGAGACTTAATATATTTTATGAGAGAGATGATGTCCTAGATATTATTTCTGAGGGTAAAAATAAGGGAACAGAGACAATATTATATTTATCTAGGACTTAAAGAATAAGGGTAAGGAATAATGTATAAAGTAATGCTTGCGGACGATGAGGGAATCGTTCTTGACTCACTGAAATTTATAATTGAAAAGGAATATGGTAGCAGATGTGATATACGCACTGCAAAAACTGGTCGACAGGTAATTGAGTTGGCGGAGGAATTCCAGCCGGATATAGCATTTATGGATATTCAAATGCCAGGAATCAATGGCATTGATGCCATGCGAGAAATCCGTAAATCAAACAGCCATGTAGTATTTATAGTTATGACAGCTTATGACAAGTTTGATTATGCTAAAGAAGCTATTTCTCTTGGAGTGTTGGATTATCTCAACAAGCCGGTTAGCAAGGATTCCATTGTGGATGTTTTAAACAAAGCAATGAATATCATTGATGGGGAGAGAGCAAAGCGAAGCAATGATCTAAAGGTTCGAGAAAAGCTTGAGACTGTTGTGCCGATTATTGAAAATGGTCTGATTCAGGATTTGCTTTTCAAGGAATATTTCCAAGAGGATATTGACAACTACAAAACGCTTCTTGGTATTGAATCAGAATATGGTTATATGGCCTGCATGGTTTTTGGACGCGAGCAGGTTGGAAATTATATGACAAGTGCGGTGGCGGTTTCCATTCAGGCGCAAAAGGCATACAGGGAGATTCACACTATCACTGAGGATTACGTAAAGGGAATCATGGGGGCGGTTATGTCAAACAAGATTCCGATTCTCATTCCATGTGATGCAAGCACTCTTTCGTACAATGATAGAAATGAAATTGTAGAGAGCGCCAGAGCCCTTTGTCGAAAGCTATCTGATCGTTTTGATATGAATTTTAGAATAGGATTTGGTTCGGTAAAGCCTCTAAATAAAATGGCGGAATCTTATGAAGAAGCCAATTCTGTGCTAATTGCAACCACCAGCCATGTTGCCCACGTGGATGACATGCCGGTAAAGGTACAATACGAAGAAAACTATCCAATGGAAATGGAAAAACGATTGTTTGACGAGATTTCTCTTGGAAATGTTAATGAATCAGTTTCTGTGGCACAGAATTTCTTTGAATGGATGGAGCGAGACTACGCTACGGATAATGACAGTATTAGACTAAAATGTCTTGAGTTTGTCCTTTGGGCCGAGCACCTTGCCTATGAAAAGACAGGACGTAAATACGAATTTAAGAGCCGACAGAATTACTTGTCAGAACTTATAAATTATAAGTCGCTGCCAGAGGTAAAGCTTTGGTTTGTGGAGAAAATAAAAGAGACTGCATTTTGGGTTTCAAGCAGTCATGAAGAACAGACCATGAGTGTTATCAATAAAGCTAAGCAGTATATTGATAACAATTACATGAAGGAGCTTACACTTGATGATGTTTCTAGAGTAGTAAATATTAGCTCATACTATTTTTCAAAAGTCTTTAAAGAGGAAACCGGGGAGAATTTTATTGACTATTTGACAAAGCTTAGAATTGAGACTGCTAAGAAATTGCTAAAGACAACAAGTAAGTCAATGAAGGAAATTTCAGCAGAGGTTGGATACTCAGATCCAAATTACTTCTCACGAAATTTCAAAAAATATACAGGGAAAACTCCTACGGATTATGCGAAGGGGTAGTATTGGGAGGATATAATGAAGAGGATAAAAATGGGGCTGTTGGCATTGCTGTCGATGACGCTTATGCTGACAGGTTGTGGGGATATTAATGCTGCTAATGAAAAGGTAGCTTCCCAAGAGTCGGATACTCTGGAAATTGGAGTGTGCTTTGATTCTTTTGTTATTGAGAGGTGGCAAAAGGATAGAGATGTATTCGTTGATACAGCATCATCACTTGGTGCCACAGTAAATGTGCAGAATGCCAACGGAGATGTTAATAAGCAAATTGAGCAAATACAATATTTTATAGATAAGAATGTGGATTGCCTTGTGATAATTCCAATAGATGGAGAACCACTAAAAGAAGTTTTGACAGAGGCAAAGAATAAAGGCATTCCGGTTGTATGCTACGACAGATTAATATGTAACGTAAATGCGGATTTATACATTTCCTTCGATAATGAAAAAGTCGGCGAGATGATGGGAGAGGCCATAGCAAACTATGGCGCCCAGAAGATAGTAATGATTTGTGGACCTCTTACAGACAATAATGTTCCTATGGTGCAAAATGGATTTCAATCAGTTATGGATAAAAATAATATCCAGATTCTCGATGAGTATCACTGCGATGGATGGAAGGCTGAGCTAGGTAGCTCTTACGTCTATGAAAATACAGATTTGGTCAAGGAAGCAGATGCAATAATGTGCGGTAACGATGACATTGCGACGGCTGTTATTAGCGCATTGGCAGTTTGTCAGGTAGCAGGAGAAATTCCTGTTGTTGGTCAGGACGCTGATTTGCCAGCTTGCCAGCATATTGTTGAGGGAACTCAGCTAATGACAGTTTACAAGCCGGTTGGAAAGCTTGCTGAGCAGGCTGCAAAGCTATCAGTTCAATTGGCAAATGGTGAAGAAATCCAGACCGACGGTACTATAAATGATGGTGCCTCTGATATTCCTTATGTGGCAGTAGAGCCCGTGTCTGTTGATATAAACAACATGGATGAAATCATTATAGAAGGCGGATTTCACAGTAGAGAAGATGTTTATATGAATGTTTCTGAATAGTAAATAATTGTAGTACAAAATAGGACTAGTACAAAAATGTGCTAGTCCTATTTTTTTAGCTTAAAGGTTTTCGACAAAATAGTGAAGAAAGTGACAACCATTTTTAGACCCGATGATGGTATCTTTTTTACAGATACAAAAGACACCTAATGAAAGGGAGGTTTTCACAAAGATGAAAAAGAAATTATTAAGTGTGGTTTTGGCAGGTGCTATGGCAGCAACAATGTTTGTTGGCTGTGGTACAAGCACAGAGACAACAGACACATCAGCTCCAGCAGCTACAGATGATGCAGCTGCAGCAGACACAAGCGATGCTAGCGGAGCAGAAGTTACTGGTTCAGGCCAGAAGGTTGGTGTTTCAATGCCTACAAAGGATCTCCAGAGATGGAACCAGGATGGCGAGAACATGGAAAAGTGGTTAACAGAGTCTGGCTACGAAGTTGAGCTTCAGTATGCTTCAAACGATACAGCTACTCAGTTAAACCAGATTGAGACAATGATCAATGATGGTTGCGAGGTTCTCGTAGTTGCTGCTATCGAAGCTTCTTCACTTGGTTCAGTAATGGACAAGGCTGAGGCAGCAGGCATTCCTGTAATCGCTTATGACCGCCTTATCATGGACACAGATGCTGTTTCTTACTATGCAACATTTGATAACTACAAGGTAGGTCAGGTTCAGGGCCAGTACATTATCGATCAGTTAGATCTTGATAATGCAACACAGACATACACAATGGAAATCACAGCTGGTGACCCAGGTGATAACAACGCTAACTTCTTCTACAGCGGTGCTATGGATCTTCTTCAGCCATACATCGACAAGGGAACAATCGAAGTTAAGTCTGGTCAGACAGATTTCGATAAGGTAGCTACAGCACAGTGGGCAACAGAGAAGGCTCAGTCACGTATGGAGAATATCCTTTCTACATACTATGCTGATGGAACAAACCTTGATATCTGCCTCTGCTCAAACGACTCTACAGCACTTGGTGTTGAGAACGCTCTTGCAGCAAACTACACAGGCACATATCCAATCGTAACAGGTCAGGACTGTGATATTGAGAATACAAAGAACATGATCGCTGGAAAGCAGTCTATGTCAGTATTCAAGGATACACGTACACTTGCTCAGCAGGTTGTTAAGATGATCGGCCAGATCCTCAACAATGAGACAGTAGATGTTAACGATACAACAACATACAACAATGGTGTAAAGGTTGTTGAGTCTTACCTTTGCGAGCCAGTATTCGCAGATGCTAACAACTACAAAGAACTTCTTATTGATTCTGGTTACTACACAGAGGATCAGTTACAATAAAAGCATGTGTTTTACAGCGCAGCTTAAAACACTTGCCACGAACCGCCTCAGCTGAGCGCAGCGAGGCATACAATAGGCGGTTCTTCCCGTTTCTGGGAGATTTGAATAACTATATAGGGCGAGCTTAGCTCGCCCTATTTTAAAGAAAAGAACTATTTGAAGAGAATAAAAAAAGCAATACAAAAGGGAGGAAAAACAAGTGGGAAAAACAATACTTGAGATGAAAAACATCACAAAAGAGTTCCCAGGAGTAAAAGCCCTTGATAACGTTAATCTAAAGGTAGAGGAAGGCGAAATTCACGCTCTTGTTGGTGAGAATGGTGCTGGAAAGTCTACATTGATGAATGTTTTAAGTGGTATTTATCCATATGGTACTTACACTGGAGATATCGTTTATAAGGACGAAATCTGTAAGTTCCAGAAGATTAAGGACTCTGAGGAAAAGGGAATCGTTATTATCCATCAGGAGCTAGCCCTGGTTCCTTACATGTCAATCGGAGAGAATATGTTCCTTGGAAATGAACAAGGAAAGAAATCTGCTATTGATTGGAATAAGACATACGCGGAGGCTGACAAGTATCTAAAGATGGTTGGTCTTTCAGAAAGCAGCCGTGTTCTTATAAAGGACATTGGTGTTGGTAAGCAGCAGCTTGTTGAAATTGCGAAGGCACTTGCAAAGCAGGCAAAGCTTCTTATTCTTGATGAGCCAACATCTTCTCTTAACGAGACAGATTCAAAAGCTCTTCTTGATTTACTTCTTGAGTTCAAGAAGCAGGGAATGACATCTATCATCATTTCTCATAAATTAAACGAAGTTTCATATGTAGCTGACAAAATCACAGTTATCCGTGATGGTTCAACAATCGAAACGTTAGACAAGGCAACTGATGATATTTCAGAAGATAGAATTATCAAGGGCATGGTTGGTCGTGAAATGACAGACCGCTTCCCAAAGCGTCATGATGTTAAAATCGGTGATGTGGCTATGGAGGTTAAAAACTGGACAGTTTACCATCCACAGTTTGAAGGCCGTAAGGTTTGTGATGACGTTTCAATCAATGTACGCAAGGGTGAGGTAGTTGGTATTGCAGGCCTTATGGGTGCTGGTCGTACTGAGCTTGCAATGAGTATATTTGGTAAGGCTTATGGTACAAATATTTCTGGCGAGTTGTTATTAAATGGTCAGGAAGTAAAGCTTAAGAATATCAAGGATGCTATTAAGCATAAGATTGCTTATGTCACTGAGGATAGAAAGGGTAACGGACTTGTCCTTACAAATCCAATCAGAGTAAATACAACTCTTTCAAATCTTTCTGCTCTTTGTAAGAGAAGAGTAATCGATAAGGATGCTGAGTACAACGTAGCAGAGGATTACAGAGGAAAGCTTAAGACAAAATGTCCTACAGTTGATCAGAATGTTGGAAACCTTTCAGGTGGTAACCAGCAGAAGGTTCTTCTTGCAAAATGGATGTTTGCGGACCCTGATGTGCTTATTCTCGATGAGCCGACACGTGGTATCGACGTTGGTGCTAAATACGAGATTTACTGTATTATCAATGACCTTGTTGCAGCAGGAAAATCAGTTATTATGATTTCTTCTGAACTTCCAGAGGTACTTGGTATGTCAGATAGAATTTATGTTATGAATGAGGGCAAGATTGTTGGTGAAATGTCTGGTGCTGAGGCTTCTCAGGAAAGCATCATGTCTTGCATCTTGAAGTCGTAGAAGGGAGAGAAAACATGGGTTCATTAAGTTTTGGACAGATTATAAAGAAGTATTCCATGGTAATCGCCCTGGTGGTAATCATTGGAATATTCACAATAGGTACAGGCGGAACAATTCTTTTGCCTCAGAATATTAACAACTTGTTATCACAGAATGCATATGTATTCATTCTTGCAACAGGTATGTTGCTTTGTATCTTAACAGGTGGTAACATCGATCTTTCTGTTGGTTCAGTTGTTTGCTTCGTAGGTGGTTTTGGTGCCGTTCTTATGAGTAATGGTGTACCAATGGTAATTGCAGTAATTCTTATGTTACTCATTGGTGTTGCTGTTGGTGCATGGCAGGCTTTCTGGGTTGCTTACATAAATGTTCCTCCATTCATTGCAACACTTGCTGGTATGTACTCATTTAGAGGTCTTTCAAATGTAGTACTTAACGGAAAGGTAGTTGCTATATCAAGTCAGGCATATTTAAATGTGTTTGGTGGTGGTGCAGATTGCTACATTCCAGATTTCTTCGGTGGAGAAGGACTTAATATTACTTGCCTTTTAGCAGGTGTTATCGCAGTAGCAATTTTCGCATTAAATGAAATTCGCGGAAGAATATCAGCAACAAAGAAGGGATATGAGACAACAAGCTTCGGTGGATTTATTGCAAAGATTGTTTTAATCGGCGCAGTTATTCTTTTCCTTAGCTACAAGCTTGCTGGATACAAAGGAATCCCTACATCACTTATTTGGATTATCATTGTTATTCTTGCTTACCATTACTTTACAACAAGAACTACAATGGGACGTTACCTCTACGCAGTTGGTGGTAACGAGAAGGCGACTCAGCTTTCTGGTATCAATACAAAGAAGGTTTACTTCTTCGCATATACGAATATGGGCTTCTTAACAGCTTTAGCAGGTGTCATCACAGTTGCCCGTTATACAAATGCTCAGCCTACATATGGACAGTTCTTCGAGATGGATGCAATTGGTGCTTGCTTCATCGGTGGTGCTTCTGCATACGGTGGAACTGGTTCAGTATTCGGCACTATCGTAGGTGCCCTTCTGATGGGTGTTATCAACCAAGGTATGTCAATCATGGGCGTTGATGCAAACTATCAGAACGTTGTAAAAGGTCTTGTACTTTTATTTGCGGTAATCTTTGACGTATTGTCTAAGAGAGAAAAGAAGTAGGAAGGGAGGAGCAAAAAGTGAAAGACAAAATTTTAAGTATAGTAAAAAACAACACAATGCTCATTGTACTGATAATAGTAGTCCTCTTCTTTAATATCTCTACTGGCGGTCAGATGCTTCAGCCTAGTCAGTTCAATGCGTTGGTTTCACAGAATGCATACGTATATGTTCTTGCAACAGGAATGTTAATGTGTATGTTAACAGGTGGTAACATCGATCTTTCCTGCGGTTCATTTGTTTGCTTCGTAGGTGTTTTAGGTGCCAAGTTCATGACATCAGCAATGGCTGGCGGCATGGACCCAATCGTTGCTACAATACTGGGTATTGTAATAATGATTCTCATTGGTGCTGTTTACGGATGTGTTTTAGGTTTCGTAATTGCTTATGTAAATATTCCACCATGGATTGCAACTCTTGCAGGCTTCCTTGCACTTAGAGGTCTTGGTGTTGCATTAATGAATGGTGCATCTAGTATCAGTGGTCTTCCACAGAACTTCTGCCACTTATTCACAGGTACAGTAAATGACTTGTTTGGTGGCCCAAGAATCGGTGGAATCCAGTACAACATGACAGCTATCGTTGCTGCAATCATTGCATGTGTTATCTTTGTATTACTTACAGTTAACGAGAGAAAAACAAAGATTAAGAAGGGATATACTGTATCACCAATCCTTAGCATGTATGTAAAGCTTGTACTTGTTTGTGCAGTAATCTTATTATTTGGTTACAAGTACTCACTTGCAGGTGGTATTCCATATGCACTCATCTGGGTAGCTGTAATCGTACTTATTTACAACTTCATTACTTCAAAGACAGATATTGGTCGTTACTTCTACACAATCGGTGGAAACAAAGAGGCTACACGTCTTTCAGGTATTGATACAAAGCGAATCATGTTCATTGCTTACCTCAACATGGCAGTGCTTACAGTATTCTCAGCATTCTTTACAATGGCACGTTATCAGTCAGCAAATTCTACAGCTGGTATGAACTACGAGATGGATGCAATTTCTGCCTGCGTAGTTGGTGGTGTATCAGCATACGGTGGTAGTGGTACAGTATTTGGAATGATTATCGGTGCTACACTTATCGGTGTAATCAACATTGGTATGTTCCTTATGAATATCGATGCTAACTGGCAGAAGGTAGTAAAGGGCGTAGTTCTCCTTGGTGCCGTAGTATTCGAAATTTTGAACAATAAAAAGAAAGCTACAAAGTAACGGTTATTAGTTCTTTATTTTCTTCATTTAATTCTCATTGAAAAGGGCCTGCAGCGTTCGCTGTAGGCCCGATTTTTTTATGTAAAAATAATCTATTTTTTTGAAAATATAATACTAGATACCAAGGAATATTAGAATTAGAATATACAGAGTATAAAGTATTTTACAAAAAGGATAAGGAGCTAGAATAATGGGCGGAATTTACTATCAAATTGTTAGAGTTACAGACTTTGGTCCATACGTAACAAAACTAGTACTTGCAATGCCAAGGGCAGTCGCAAATGAGGAGTTAAATGTTAATCAATTTAACGTCTATGTTGAAATTAAGGATAAGTTTGGTGATATAGTGCAGGTGCCAAAATCATTTATTGAACGAGATGAGTTTTTCCCTAGCAAGGGATATCGAGAGATCAGTGGGGTGTATTCATGCGATAAAGCGGGACAGCCGGTTTCTGGAGCTAGCAGATTTGTAGCAATAGAGATGAAGTATGGACCAATTTATAAGTGTTCATCGACCTCATCGGCTGACTTCAAAAATATTAATGGACATGAGTTCTTTACAGTGTGTGATTATCTGGTTTCGCAGGTTGCGCCAGTAGGCAGCAGTGATAAAGACATTCTCACTGGATTAGTATTTGACCACTGTGCTGGAGTGTCTATACCTCAGAAGGAGAGATTTCGCGAGAAGAACTCTGAGGACGAATCAAAGAGACTACGATATGGCTACTTTGTACCACAAATCAGAGAAGGCAAGAGACCACTAATTATTTGGTTACATGGTGCTGGCGAAGGTGGGCAGGAGACTGCAATTGCCTACGCTGGAAACAAGGCTACTGAGCTGACAGAGGATTGGGTTCAGGAGAAGTTCAATGGAGCGTTTGTGCTTGTCCCACAATGCCCAACTATGTGGCTAGATGATGGCTCTGGAGAATATGGGGACTCTGGAAAGTCAAAGTATGTAGAAATACTAAAGAATACAATTGATGACTTTATTAGCATGTATGCTGAGTCAATCGATATAAATCGTATATACGTAGGTGGTGACTCTAACGGTGGCTTCATGACAATGCGAATGCTGATAGACTATCCAGACTTCTTTGCAGCAGCATTTCCGATATGCGAAGCGCTTATAGATGAATCAATCTCTGATGAGGAAATTGACAGAATCAAGGATAAGCCAATCTGGTTTACACATGCAAAGAACGACCCAATAGTTGTTCCTGACAAGTATGTGGTACCAACATACAAAAGATTGATGGCAGCAGGCGCAAAGGATGTTCATTTTACATTCTGGGATAAGCTTGTGGATCGTCATGAGTTTAATGACAAGTATGAGGGATTCCTTGATGAGAATGGAAATCCATTTGAATATCTAGGACACTTTGCATGGATTCCAATGCTTAATGACGATTGCAAGGTAGATTTTGACGGAAAGCCTGTTGTTTATGATGGTAGGGAAGTGACTTTACTAGATTGGTTAGCAGTGCATTGAAAAAGGTATTGATTAATTGTGCACAATGTAGTATCATTCAATCAATAGGAAATCTTCAGGGCAAGGTGCGAAGGCTTTTGGCTTTCAATTCCTGACCGGCGGTATAGTCCGCGAGTCCTTAGGGACTGAACTGGTGTGATTCCAGTACCGACAGTATAGTCTGGATGGAAGAAGATAAACACATAGTTTATTTTTAGTATGCAAAGCCCTGAGTTGATATAACTCAGGGCTTTTTTACATGTAAAATGAGTTTGAAGACTTCCTAGAAACAATTATTTATTACAAGGGAGGAATCAGACATGGATTCATTAGGAATGACAGGAGCAAGAATGCAAACAAATTCAGGAAAGAGAGTAGATGTCAGAAGCATGACAGTAACTGCAATGCTATCAGCAATTGCTTTTATACTTATGTTTTTGGATACAGCAGTGCCAGTAATGCCTAGCTTTATTAAGCTTGATTTATCAGAGCTTCCAGCGCTTATGGCTTCATTTGCACTTGGACCAGTATATGGCGTTATCGTATGTTTAATTAAGAATCTTTTACATTTGTTCATGACACAGACAGGTGGTGTAGGAGAGTTATCAAACTTCATCCTTGGAGCAGCATTTGTGCTTCCAGCAGGACTCATTTACAAGCATAAGAAGACAAAGAAAAACGCAATTATCGGCGCACTTGTAGGTGCAGTATTAATGGCAGCAATCAGCTTCCCATCAAACTTATTCATCGTATACCCAGTGTATTACAACTTCATGCCAAAGGAAGCAATCATCGCAGCTTATCAGGTGTTAGCTCCACACGTTACTTTGGATTCAATTGCAAAGTGCTTACTTGTGTTCAACGTACCATTCACTTTCCTAAAAGGAATGCTTTCAGCTGTAGTAACAATACTTGTTTACCAGCCACTTCGTCCATTGCTCAAAGGCAAGAACTAAATACAGCTTTAATAAAAATGGCTCGCCAAATTAGGCGAGCCATTTTTGAGTTCGTATGTATTTAGTCGTCTGCAAGTTCATCTGATGACATTTCAAGGACTGTACGCTTACGAGCCATTTCGTCTGACTCAAGGTACTCGTCGTATGTAGTCATCTTGTCAATCATGCTTCCGTTTGGAAGGATTTCGATGATACGATTTGCAGTAGTCTGTACAATTTCGTGGTCACGAGAAGAGAAGAGGATTACACCTGAGAACTTCTGGAGACCAGTGTTAAGTGCTGTGATTGATTCCATGTCAAGGTGGTCAGTAGGCTCATCAAGCATGAGTACGTTTGAATTCTCAATCATCATACGAGAGAGAAGTACACGAACCTTTTCTCCACCAGATAAAACCTTCATTTTCTTTGCGCCGTCATCGCCAGCGAAGAGCATACGTCCAAGGAATCCACGTACGTATGTAGCGTCCTTGATTTCAGAGAACTGTGTGAGCCAATCTACAATAAGAAGGTCTGTGCTGAAAATCTCTGTGTTGTCCTTAGGGAAGTATGACTGAGATGTTGTAACACCCCACTTGTAGCTACCCTCGTCTGGCTCCATCTCGCCAGCAAGAATCTGGAATAATACAGTCTTTGCCTTTTCGTTTGAACCAACGAATGCAATCTTGTCTTCACGACCAACATTGAATGAAAGGTGATCAAGAATAACCTCGCCGTCGATTGTCTTTGTAAGATTCTCAACAGAAAGAACTTCATTACCAATCTCGCGAGCTGGTCTAAAGTCGATGTATGGGTACTTACGGCTAGAAGGACGGATGTCATCAAGCTGAATCTTCTCTAAGGCACGCTTACGTGATGTAGCCTGCTTTGACTTAGAAGCGTTAGCAGAGAATCTCTGAATGAATTCCTGTAACTCCTTGATCTGCTCCTCTTTCTTTTTGTTAGCCTCTTTACGCTGCTGGATGATAAGCTGTGATGACTGATACCAGAAATCATAGTTACCAGCGTAGAGCTGAATCTTGCCGTAGTCGATATCTGCTGTATGAGTACATACCTTATTAAGGAAATAACGGTCATGGGATACAACGATGACTGTATTCTCAAAATTGATAAGGAACTCCTCGAGCCATGCAATAGCATCTAAATCCAAGTGGTTAGTAGGCTCATCGAGAAGAAGTACGTCTGGTGAACCGAAAAGTGCTCTTGCAAGGAGAATCTTGACCTTTAATGCACCAGGAAGGTCCTTCATGAGTGAGTAGTGGAACTCTGTGTCTACACCAAGACCATTGAGAAGAGTAGCAGCATCTGCTTCTGCATTCCAACCATCCATCTCAGCGAACTCAGACTCTAACTCAGCTGCGCGGATACCATCCTCGTCTGAGAAGTCTTCCTTCATATAAATAGCGTCCTTTTCCTTCATGATGTCATAAAGACGCTGATTTCCCATGATAACTGTATCTAGAACAGTGAACTCATCGTACTTGAAGTGATCCTGCTCTAAGAATGAAAGTCTGTTGCCAGGACTCATTGTGATTTCACCACTAGTTGGCTCAAGCTGGCCTGACAAAATCTTTAAGAATGTAGACTTACCAGCACCGTTTGCACCGATGATACCGTAGCAGTTTCCTTCAGTAAATTTGATATTAACTTCCTCGAAAAGGGCCTTTTTGCCGAATCGAAGAGTGACATTATTTGCTTGAATCATTAAAAAAATCCTTTCAAATTAAAAACAATTTAAACCTGAGATATGATAACAAAAATTTGCAAAATTGTCTATAAAATTGCGTATTTTCATATGGTCTTATTATTGCATTTTAGCCTGTTAAATTATATAATGTTTAATAAAAATTTTGACGGAAGGTGGTGATATCATGGCAATTCATAACGAAAATGAATTAGAGCAACTTGAGAATAAAGTTAGCTTTGTTAACCATGGTGTAATCGCCACCACAGATTTTGTTGACCCTGATGAGCTCTACAAGGAGCTTATTGATCGTGTGCGCAAATATCATCCAAACGCTGATATTTCCATGATTGAAAAGGCATACTATATTGCTCGAAAGGCTCATGAGGGACAGGCTCGTAAGTCGGGTGAGCCATATATTATTCATCCACTTTGTGTTGCCATTATTCTTGCGGATCTCGAGCTTGATAAGGAGACAATCGTAGCAGGCTTATTGCACGATGTTGTTGAGGACACTATCTGCACAAAGGAAGAGATAGCACAGGAGTTCTCAGAGGAAGTTGCAGAGCTTGTGGATGGTGTTACCAAGTTGGGTCAGTTGAATTATGATGCCGACAAGGTGGAGATACAGGCAGAAAACTTACGAAAGATGTTCCTTGCCATGGCAAAGGATATTCGAGTTATTCTTATAAAGCTTGCTGATAGACTTCACAATATGCGTACTCTAAAGTACATGCGTCCTGAGAAGCAAAAAGAAAAGGCGAGAGAGACTATGGAGATTTATGCTCCACTAGCCCAGCGTCTTGGTATCAGCAAGGTAAAGATTGAGCTTGATGACCTTTCTTTGAAGTATCTTGAGCCAGATGCTTATTACGATTTGGTTGAAAAGATAGCCCTTAGAAAGAGTCAGCGTACAGACTACATCAATTCATTGGTTGATGATGTTGCAAAGCACATCCACGAGGCCGAGATAAAGGCCGAGGTTTATGGTCGTGCAAAGCATTTCTTCAGCATTTACAAAAAGATGGTCAATCATAATAAGACCATCGATCAGATATATGATTTATTTGCGGTTCGTATTATCGTTGATTCAATAAAGGATTGTTATGCAGCTCTTGGTGTTATCCATGAGATGTATACTCCAATTCCAGGTCGCTTCAAGGACTACATTGCTATGCCAAAGCCTAATATGTATCAGTCTTTGCATACAACTGTTATTGGTCCTAACGGTGCCCCTTTCGAGATTCAGATTCGTACCTATGAGATGCACCGTACTAGTGAGTATGGTATCGCAGCTCACTGGAAATACAAGGAGAGCGGTGAGGGCTCTACTGTTGTTGGTGAGGAAGAAAAGCTTTCTTGGCTTCGTGAGATTCTAGAGTGGCAGCAGGAGATTTCCGACAACAAGGAGTTCTCTTCATTATTAAAATCAGACTTGAACCTATTCTCGGATACAGTATTTTGTTTTACTCCATCCGGTGATGTAAAGAATTTGCCAAATGGCTCTACACCAATAGATTTTGCCTATGCAATTCATTCTGCGGTTGGTAATCGCATGATTGGTGCAAAGGTAAATGGCAAGCTGGTTCCAATTGACTATGTTATCCAGAATGGTGACAGAATTGAGATTGTTACTTCTCAAAATACCAATGGACCAAGCCGTGATTGGCTCAGCATCGTAAAGTCATCACAGGCAAAGAACAAGATTAATCAGTGGTTCCGTTCTCAGTCAAAGGACGAGAATATTGCAAAGGGCAAGGAACTCCTTATCAACTCAGCAAAGCAAAAGGGAGTTGATTTAGGAGAAATCAACAAGCCTAGATATCAGGAGCTTATCAAGAATAAATATGGCTTCCACAGCTGGGAGGATACTCTTGCGGCAGTAGGCCAGGGAGCTATCAAAGAAGGTGCTGTAATCAACAGGATGTTTACAGCTTGGCAGAAGGATCACCCAGTAAAGGTTACTGACGAGGAGGTTCTTGCCGAGCATTCTGGTGGCAGCGACAAGATTAAGCCAAAATCAAAAAATGGTATTACAGTTAGCGGACTTTATGATGTATCAGTGCGCTTTTCAAAGTGCTGTAATCCTGTACCTGGTGATGAAATCGTTGGTTTCGTTACCCGAGGACGAGGTGTTTCAATTCACCGTACCGACTGCATCAATATGATCAATCTTCCAGAATTTGAGAAGGAGAGATTAATTGAGGCTGAATGGGCTCAGGATGCGATAGAAGATGGCAAGAGAGGCGGCGTTTATCTCACAGAGATTAATATTTATGGAAACAACCGCACCGGTCTTCTTGTTGACATCACACGAATATTTACTGAAAGAGAAATTGATATAGATTCTATCCACTCAAAGACTAGCAAGCAGGGCGTTGCTACAATTACCATAAAGTTTGGTACACAGAGCCGCGAGCAGCTTAGGTCTTTGGTAGAAAAGATAAAGCAGGTTGAATCTATTATCGATGTAGAAAGACCTAGAGGTTAAGAAACAACTAATGAAAGTAATGCATATACTTTTGCCAGTGTGCGCAATGAATTGCTATCTGGCAATCAATGATAAAACAAATGAGTCGATCATCGTTGATCCAGGCTCATCTCCAGTTAGGATTAAAGCTGGTGTCGAAAAGTCTGGGACTACACCAGTAGCCATTGTTTTGACTCACGGACACTTCGATCATGCGGGGGCTGCTGAGGAAATTGCAAAAGAATACAATATCAAGATATACGCATTTGAGGGAGAGAAGGAGACTCTTGAGAATCCTTCCTTGAATCTCTCGGGGGATATGCTTTTTCAGCCAACATCATACAAAGCAGATGTTTATTTAAAGGATGGCCAAGAGGTAGATTTGGCCGGCCTACATTTTAAATGTATTGCTACACCTGGTCATACAGCAGGAGGTTGCTGCTATTACTTTGAAGAAGAGGGAATCCTTTTTACAGGAGATACACTTTTCTGCTGTTCAGTTGGACGTACAGATTTCCCAGGTGGTTCCACATCGCAGCTTATTCATTCTATCGAAGAAAAGCTTATGGTTTTGCCAGAGGATACAATTTGTTATCCAGGTCATGAGAGCGCTACGACTATTGGAAATGAGCGCGTTAATAATATGTTTTTACAATAAAGGTATTTTAAATGATTTATATTCAGTTAAATGAAGATAATTTTGAGTATGATATATATTCACTCGTAAAAGCCTTCTATCCAAAGGAAGAGGTAAAGATTTCTACTGAGCCTGTCCCTGAGGATGTAGGGCTTCTTTTTTCGATGCAGGTTAATTATTCCGACAACATTCTCACTTTGGATGGCCGCGAAATAGAGATTGATTATTCTGATAGGTCAGACACAAAGAATCGACTAAAGCTTGCTATTTATGAGAGCTTGCATCAGCGTACAGGCAAGGATTTGCCATGGGGAACACTTACTGGTATTCGCCCTACCAAGATTTCTCTTGGAATGATAGAAGAGGGAGCCAGTGACCAGCAGGTTTCTGAATACATGCAAAGAACCTATTTGACATCTCAGACGAAAATCGATTTGAGCTTGGAGGTTTCTCACAAGGAGCACGAGCTTTTATCAAAGATTGATTACGATAATGGGTATTCGATTTATATAGGTATTCCGTTCTGCCCAAGTACATGCTTGTATTGTTCATTTACTTCTTATCCAATTGGTTTGTGGACAAAGAAGCTCGATGATTATATTGATGCTCTTGAAAAGGAAATGGCTTTTACAGCAGAGGCCTGCAAGGAAAAGAGCTTGACCACAATCTATATTGGTGGTGGCACACCTACATCATTGGATGCAGAGCACCTGGATAAATTACTTACACTTATTGATAAGTATTTTGATACAAAGTCACTTTTGGAATATACGGTTGAGGCGGGACGACCAGATTCAATTACACGAGAAAAGCTTCAGGTAATGAAGAATCACCCGGTTACTAGAATCTCAATTAATCCACAGACTATGAATCAAAAGACGTTGGATTTGATTGGGCGATTCCACAAGGTGGAGGATATTCATAGAGTATTTACATGGGCTAGAGAACTAGATTTTAAAAATATAAATATGGATCTGATTTTGGGTCTGCCAGGAGAGACTATTGAGGATGTCCAGTACACCTTGGATGAGGTAAAGAAATTAGCGCCGGACAATCTTACCGTTCATTCCCTTGCACTAAAGCATTCCGCAAGGCTTAATTACGACAGAGAATCATATGAGGATTATCTGATTGAGAATTCTCAAAAGCATATGGATATTTGTCTTGAGGCAGCAAAGGATATGGGAATGGTTCCATATTATTTGTATCGCCAAAAGAATATGGCGGCAAATCTTGAGAACATTGGTTATGCTACTCCTGGAAACGAGGGATTGTATAATATCTTGATAATGGAGGAGAAACAAACTATAATGGCACTTGGTTGCGGTACTGCCAGCAAATTTGTTGCAGACCACGGCAAAACAGTTACAAGATGTGAAAATGTCAAAGATGTTCAGCTATATATGGACAGAATTGATGAAATGATAGATAGAAAAAGAGAAAGACTTAGAGAGGATTTGAAATGGCTTTAAACAAGAAACCAGTTAACGGAATGAAAGATATTCTCCCATACGAGATGGAAGTTCGTGACTATGTTACTTCTATTATCAAGGATACATATCGTTCATTTGGATTCACACCAATCGAGACACCAGCAATGGAGTCAATCGGCAATCTTTCAAATAAGCAGGGCGGCGAGAATGAAAAGCTTATTTTCAAGGTAATGAAGCGTGGCGAGAAGCTTAACATTCCTGAGGCTACTACAGAGGAGCAGGTAGTTGATTTCGGTATGAGATACGACCTTACAGTTCCACTTTGCAGATTTTACTCAAATCATGCTAATGAGCTTTCATCACCATTCAAGTCGCTTCAGATTGGTTCAGTTTGGAGAGCAGATAGGCCACAGAGAGGACGTTATAGACAGTTCACTCAGTGCG
>JAEEGH010010686.1_pt1 | contig 20997 bp, 16 predicted proteins | sample 9134181 | NCBI WGS metagenome assembly JAEEGH01 (sample SAMN16246544, study PRJNA631951) | gut metagenome | biome: gut microbiome; feature: rumen; material: DP-attached | host: Bos | place: Iran: Karaj | collected 2018-10
TGCAGTTTATGCTGTTAACAGCCGGAACTCTGCAAAACCGTAAATGCACCTTCGTCAATGTTATTGAGAAGTTTGCCGTGTACAACACTGTCAGCATTACCGACTGTTTAATCATACACCTTAGAGCTTCAGACTAGATGAACATCCGAAGGTAACTATTTGAATTTATTTGCATAAATTCATTCTTTCATAACGTAGTTCATTCACTTTTCAGTGAAATCACTTAGACTAAGCAAAAGCCATAATTACCTTAAAGGTTATTATGGATCGTTTACTTAACGGTTATTTCCTTAACGGTTCATCTGAATGCGTACCGGTTGCAAGCATTATCTGACCGGTTGCGCAGATTAACATATTATCAACACGCTACTATAACAAAAACAACATATCATACGACATCTGTTCGTTCTTTTTTTGCCAAAACGTGACTTTTTTCGCATTAGAGGATCCTTTGCTAATTTTACATTGTATAATTATCATTTGTATATTCCGGTATGAAAGGAAAACATTTCTGTTTCCGGGAAATACGCTGATTTACATCCGTAAATTAAAAACAAAACTAGAAGAGGACAACATGTCAGGAATCAAAATAAAAATATATCCGAAAGGTTTAGGCACTAAAGTTTACCGGGTACTTGCAATTACAGAAGATACCACATTCAGAGAACTCTGCGACTATATCGGTTATACTTTCGATCTTGACTATTTCAGCCATATGTATGAGTTTGTTCTAGGAAAACCGGGAAGATTTACCGAGTGCGTATCAATGCAGGAATTTGATCACAACATGTTTGAATTCAGTATTCCGAAAACCATCTACTTCCACTACGACTTCGGCCGAGATCTTTATTTTGCAATAACTTTCATGAGCGGAGGTTATACCGGAGAGATTAACGGAACCTATAAGGAACTGAAAGCTGTAGGCGAGAGAAGTTTCTTCTAAAGAACTTCCGGCAAAAAACGTAATCATTTTGAAAATATCAAACCGGCGGATCAGAGGAGCGACAACGTCATTGCGATCCTACAACGCCGGTTTATCTGCAATTCAGCGATATTACCTGTGCACCAATCTTTGGTATCGGCAGCATAAAATGGCAGTCTACACAATCACAGCCGTATCAAATTAAGCCTGTTGTTTCGCGACTGTCAATTTTGTATGTTACCTCCATTTTTTTCAAAAAAAACTCTGATACCATCTGCCACCGTTTGGTCGTAAAACCTGATAACTGACAGATTCAGGTTCCACGACTGATCCGGGGACCTGCAACCAAAACAGGGAGTGTGCCATCAAGCAAAAGAAAATAATGTTTTAACGTAAGGAGTGCTAAATGATCGAATTATTCAACAACGGTAAAGAACTTGATAAAGTCCATATTGCAGAACACCGTAAAAAGCCATTGATGGAGTTACTGAAAAAATATGCATCACTTGAAGATGTGACAGCAATAGCCATAGGAGGTTCCTCCGCATCTGCTTCAACAGACTCTACATCCGACATCGATATATACATTTTCGAAAAAAAAGTTACCCCTGCTGATACAAGAGAGCAGTCAATCGTAAAACCATGTTCCGACAACTACGAGGTTGGCGGCGATTATTTCGGTCCCGGCGACGAATTCATGCACAATGAAATGGGTCAGGAATGTGATGTTATGTACTGGACCATGGACTGGTTTGAGGACATTGTAAAAAGCACCTGGATTAATCATCAGGGACAGAACGGCTACACCACTGCATTTCTATACACACTGAAGAATTTCTCAATCATTTATGATTCAGGAAACTGGCTTTCTTCTCTGAGAAATATGGTTCAGAAGGAATATCCGCTGGAACTGAGAGACAATATCGTCACAAGAAATCTGATGCTGATGAAGGACAAACCGTTCTCATCCTATTTCGACCAGATCTGCAAAGCTGCCATGAGAAATGACATGGTAAGCATCAATCACCGCATCTGCGCATTTATGGCAAGTTATTTTGATGTGCTGTTTGCCATCAACAGGATCTTCCATCCAGGAGAAAAGAGACTGGTTTCCTTTGCCCTGAACAACTGTCCGGTTCTGCCTGCCATGTTTAAAGAAAATTTCGACGAGCTGTTCAACTGCGGAACAACTACACAGCGCCGCATAGAACTGCTGGAGACAATGTTCAATGCAATCAAGGACACCTGGCACACCATCAGGAGCCAAGAAAAAATAAAACAGAATTCAGGCCGGTTTTCTGATTTTAATTAACAGAAACATAAAAATAAATAGAGGGAGGCATCAGCCTCCTTTTTTATTCACAGTACAACTATCTGAAACTACGCCTAAATTCCGGCCTCGGCAGGTAGAATGTGCCGTTTCATTCTGTCCGCCCTGATCAAAGGTTCCAGTAATAATTCCGTCTGATGTTCGGATTTAACGATCAGTAATTTTATTTCTCCGCAAAATCATAGAATGATGGAACAATACCTCTAACCAATCAACTGAAATTTCCAATCCGTAAAACAGCACTGTTATATATAATATGTTTTATTGTGACGTATTGAATAATATTTAACATTACTATTTGCAATAAATACATTAATGATTTATATTATATACATAATTCTAACAAACTCTTTGATATTTTCGATATCAGTTCAATCATGCTACTGCCTTCCGGGACTCCGGGTATCAGAAGTAAAATTCCGAACTGAACCATGGTTGAAAATTTTCCTCCATCAATTCTGACGGATAATTATCAGTAGCAAGAAGTTACCGCACGGTATCAAAAAAAAACCGGCGGTAAAGTAATACCAAGAATCAGATATAAGGAGCCAACATGTTTTACACCGAACACGCCAGAATGCGCATTACCGAAAGGAATTTCTCCATTGACATGATTGAAGACGCCATGAATCTGTTCAGTCTTCACGGCAAATGGGATCAAAAAAATGAACGGGTAACCCTGCACACCAATTCCGACGAATTCCACTCACATCTGCGGACCGTGGGCAGGATGTACGATACACTCAAGAGCAAACTGCTGCAGTTAAAGCGCACTATCAAGGAAAACTCAGATCCAGATACAGAGCAGCAGGAGGAGTTCTCCCGTCTCAAGGAGAAATGCAAGAGCGTTCGTAAAATTCTTAACAATCTGAAAAAACTTGAGCACAAGGGTGCAGTTACTCTCGTAATTGTCAACAACGTGGTTGTAACAGTGTTCAAACCGCTGGCTCACTTCAAGAGCAAAGTTCAGTAAATCTCCGGAAGAAGGCAGATCGGAGCTGACACTTTCCTCCTTCAGCAGTCCATGCAGCTGAACAATCCCTGTCAGTCATACCCGAAGTATCACCGGCAGGCGCTCTTCAGCGGTTCTCACCCCCTGCGCCTTTAATATTGATCACCACATATTCCGATCTGGTCCCGGTTTTAAACTTCAAAGCCCAGTTTGAAATTCCCGAGGTTACAATAAAATCGGCAGCGCCGCGCTTTTCATGTCCGTAAACCCGATCTACCGCGCCAATCATTCTTCCCACCTGATTGAGGGGGAACAACTGTCCGCCGTGAGTATGTCCGGAAAGCACCAGATCTGCGCCTGAAGCTCCCAGAAGATCGTATTCCACCGGCTGGTGATCAAGCACAACGGTATATCCGCCGGGAGCGGCTTTTGCCATAAGTTCAGCCGGACTCAACCGGGTACCGTGCTGCTCACGCACCACTGAATAGTCAAGTCGTCCGGCAACATTGATCCCGCCGGCACTGACAATCTGATCTTTAAGCACAGTAACACCGTTTTTCTGCAGTTCATCGGTAAGTTCAGTCACACTGAAACCGCGTCTGGCACTTCCGTAATAGCCGCGATCATGATTGCCGAGAACAAAATACACCCCGTACGGGGCCTTCAGTTCAGCCATAAGCCGGCATGAGGCAATCATATCCTCTTTGGAGGTGTCATCATCAACAAAATCACCGACAATGAAGACTGCATCAGCGTTTTCCTCTTTCATGACTTCCACATGTTTTGCAAAGCCGTCCGCACCGAAAGTTGCACCTACATGAGAATCGGCAAACATGAGGATCTTCAGATCCGGAATATTCTTTGCGGTGGTGAGGCTGTATTCGGTACGCCATACATGATGATCGCAGTACCATCCCCATCCAAGAGCGGCAGCAGACAGCAGCATCGCCGAGCAGAACTGCAGTTTTGAGGAAAACCTGACACCGCAGCGGCGCAGACAGAATGCGGTAAATTCTACAGCCAGCATAACTACTGCTATATGAGTCACCACCACCACTGCATTGATAAAATTAAGGAGCAGTCCGGCAGCAGTAAAAAACAACATTACCGCAGCAAGCGGAACCAGAAGTCCGCGAACGGATTTTCTTTGATCCGCATAAACCGTTCTGCGCCAGCAGTAGGCAAGATACAGGATCGCACAGGCCGTCACAGCAACAATTGCAATCAGAATAAAAATCCACATAGTCATCTGTAGTTTCCCCCTATTTCAAAACTGTTCCGCCTGTTCATCAATCTTCAGAATCACCGATATTTCTGGAAAGAGTAAACAGTTCCCGGATTTCACTGTTGGACATTTCGGAAAGCCACTTCTCCCCCGCCTCGACTGTGAGATCTGCAAGTTCCTGCTTGGCCCTGATCATCTCATCTATACGCTCTTCAAAAGTTCCTTCACAGACAAAACGGTAGACATTGACATTGTTCCTCTGACCGATTCGGAATGCACGGTCGGTTGCCTGGTTCTCCACCGCCGGATTCCACCACAGATCATAGTGGATGACCGCTGAAGCGGCTGTAATGTTCAAGCCGGTACCTGCGGCTTTCAGGGAGAGGATCAGAACCGGACGGCTGCGATCGCTCTGGAACTTCTCCACCATCTGTTCACGCTGCGAAAGAGACAGCGCTCCGTGCAGAAAGTCCGCTTCTATGTTCATATTGTCCCTGAGCCAGGAGGCAATCAGTTCACCGGTGGCGGTATACTGGGTGAATACGATGGTTTTCCTGCCCGCCGCGGTAAGTTCGGACAGCAGTTCCAGCAGAGTCTGAGCCTTGCCGGAAGTATCAGCGTCAGCCGGTACCGATTCATCATAACAGTGCGGCGCATTGCAGATCTGTTTAAGTGAAGTAATCATGGACAGGATCAGACCGCGTCGTTTCATCGATGAAACCTGCTGTTCTCCGCTGCTGTTCTCCAGTTCACCCAACGCATTGTTGAGCACGGCTTCATACAGCATCTTCTGTTTGACAGTCAGATCGCAGTACTGCTGGGTCACGATCTTCTCAGGAAGATCGCTGATAATTGATTTATCCGTTTTCATTCTGCGCATGATAAACGGACCGGTAAGACGACGGAACTGTTCCAGCACCCTGCTGTCCTTGTCATGCTCGATCGGTACCGCGTAATCCCTGGTAAAGGCGGCAGCGGTGCCGAGAAGCCCCGGATTAACGAAATCCATTATCGACCAGTACTCAAGAAGACGGTTCTCCACCGGAGTTCCCGACATGGCAATGTAGCCTGAGGCTTTTATCGAACATACCGCCTTTCTGGTTGCAGTTGCAACATTTTTAATATTCTGCGCCTCATCAATCACCAGCATTCTGATTTTCATTGATGAGAACAGTTCCGGAGCAGATCTGAGTTTACCGTAGGTGGTAATGACCACATGTCCGCCCTGAGGCAGCTGCGCTCCGGTTCCGTAAACCACACCGCAGACAAGCTGCGGAGCAAACCTGGCTATTTCCTTCTGCCAGTTGATCAGCAGAGTCTTCGGAACCACCACCAGCGCCCTTGCCTGATCAAGTTCACCGGCACAGCGCAGCGATTCGAGCACGGTAATAACCTGTAGTGTCTTACCTAGACCCATGTCATCGGCAATCACCGAGCCGATCCCGAGCCGGGCATTGCTGTACATCCAGCTGAATCCTGCAACCTGGTAAGGACGCAGCTCCGCCGTGATGGTATCCGGCACCGGAATATCTTTACGGCTGAACATCTGTTCAAGAACCGCTTCTGCAGAATCATCGACTATCACGTCAAGTCCGGAGAAACAGCGGGTGATGGCGGCCTGGATCAGTGCGGTGGCGGAAGCTTTCTTCTCACACATCTTTTTCTGTTTTAGCAGCCCTTTTACCTCTTCAGAGGTGAAATAAACATAACGGCCGTGGAACCGCACCAGCTTACCTGCATTTTCAAGCAGCCGGTCAAACTCATCACCGGTAATCTCCAGATCGTCCACAGTATAGATCCAGCTGTATGAAAACATGCGGGACAAAGACATAAAACTGATAGAACCGGAAGGAACAGATGAAGAGATTTTCATTTTCACCGAAGGTTTCAGAATTTTTTTCAGTGACTTCGGCAGAACTATTCCGCATCCGATGATTTTCAGCAGCGGCAGCGAGCTGAACAGAAGTTCTCTGAGATCTTCAAGACTTAGCATCACTCGGTCGACTCCGCCGTCAATCAGTTCTCTGAGCGCAGGACAGTAGCCTGACAGTCTGCCCAGCAGTCGCAAACAGTCAAAATAGGATCCGGATGACGGATCTGAAAGTACAGATGAAAGCGGAACAAAACTGTCTGACTGCTGCGGCAGTTTAAGATTCATAGAAAAACCGATCTTAAGATCATCAGTTCCATCCCCTTCATGCTCAGTCAGCTGGAACTGCGGAATACAACTGCCGTCAATCATATGGAATGAACCGAGCCACTGCTGCAGACTGGAGAATTCCGGAGACAGACCGACACAGGCAACCGAGGCACCCGGAGTATCAAACAGCACCGTATGAACAAAATCAGGATCGCCTGATCCGAAATCCGTGGACGCCAGATAAACCGACTGGATGAAATCGGAAATAAAATATCCGAGGGCGGTCAGGCCGGCGGTAAAGTCTGACGGTTCCTCAATTCCCTCAACCGCCACAAAAGGACGGGAAAGTCTGTTTAAAACGTGACCGGTGCTGATACAAAGACTGCGTATCTGCGGAGACAGCACCGCAGGGATCCAGCGGCACGCTACGGCACTGCCCGATACATCCTTGATCAGTCTGGTCTGTTTGATTTCAAGCCCGCATTCCGGCTCAAAACAGATAATCTGCGGAACAACCGATCCGGCAGCCACCAGTCTCAATGCCATAAAAAACAGCCGGTAGCATATTTCCTGCTGCACCGTCAGACGGGAGATCTGCTCTGCGGTCAGCGTACCGTCCAGCAGCGAAACAGGATCTGTTACAGCATGATCAGCCAGGATCCCGCAACCGGTTAAAGCTATAACAGCTCCAGGCTGTGACCTGCTTTCAGCCCGTGCTCGTTTACCGGTTATAAAGTCTTCATACGATCTTCGTACTGTGCTCCATTTTTTCAGCGCAGTCTTCGGGGCATAATGTGCAACAGTAAAACCCGCCGCGGAAAAAGCAGGGTTACAGCCTCTGGTTCCGGGAAAATCACTGAAGGCATTCTCACGCAACAGTTGCATAGACGACAGAGGATCCTGCGCCGTTTTTTTGAAAAAGGATTTAGCCTTTTTTGCTGCGGCGGTAAGCATCTTTTCGTATTTTGACTTAAATCCTCCACTGGCATATCCGGCAGGATTGTCCGCAAGCAGCTGCAGAAGTTCGTTGAGAAGTTCCGGAACGTTCTCAAAGCAGAGACGGTCAAGCTGCTCAAGCAGAAGTCTGTCAGTCTCACAGTCTCGGTGCTCTGGGAGGAATGCATCATCACCGGCAGATGGTAAACTGCACGGAAAGTTTTCATCGCCCGGTTCTTCCGTATTTTCGGATGAGTCATCTCCATGGTACGGTTCCCCAACTGCTACAATTTCACTCCAGGACGGAATGCAGATCTGCTCGGTACGATCCAAATCAATACTGCGTTTTTTCAATTCGGCCAGCAGATCTATTCCTCTCATCCGGAACAGAACAAAAGGATCCCGGTCGATCTCGATGCTGAGCATATATATTACAGCTGCGATATGCTTGCACGGAACCGCATAATCAGGACAGGAGCACTTCATTCCAAGATCGCGCCACTGGGTCGGAAAAATTCTGATCCCAAGTTCACGTGCCATGGTAAGGATCTGCGGATCAAGAACCTTGTTGGTAAGAGAGGCTATTACGGTCGGACATTTCATAAGCCGATCCATAAGTCTGGCAGTGTCGGCGGATGAAACCTGCGGAACCGTCAGTACTATTTTATAAAAAGAGGCGTAATGTCCCTTTACCCTGGCGGTAACTTTTCCGCCATCTATGCTGAGATCCAGCACCTTGCCGGTATTGGCATAGGTTTTACCCCGCGGGATCCTGTTTGCATTATCTATTTTTGTCAAAGCAGCCAGCCATTCACGGCCCCACCATGTTGTACCGTAGGATTTTGATGCCATTATATCTCCGACATATATACAGTTTTATTTCATACAGTATATCAGACATCCGGCCAGCACAACAGCATGACGACTGAAGTTACAACACTCCTTTTTTACAAAATAACTGATTGGTCAAACCGCTTGAAATTACCTGTGCTCAGTAATTGTATTCCTGTTCACTTTTCCCGAGCCGGCACAAATATTGAGATAGATCAGCTACATATTATTGGATAAAATTCAGATATCTGTTTAAGAACTTAAAGATTTAGTTAGCTATGATTATCGAAGAAACTGTAACAACCTGTACACTTGATTCCGTCTCCACCCTGGGTTGCGCCCTCGCAATTCTTATTGCCGGAAGATGGCTCAAGGGGAAATTTAAATTTCTGAAAAAATTTCTCATTCCGTCTCCGGTGGTCGGAGGTATAGTTTTCGCTCTTATAATGCTTATCTGCCATGAGTACAGGATAGTCAGTTTAACCTTTGATCAGAGTCTGAAGGATCTGACCATGCTGATGTTTTTTACCGGTGTCGGATATTTGGCTTCATTCAGACTGATAGCAAAAGGCGGAAAGGTCGTGGTTATTTTCTTCCTCTGCACCATATTTCTGATCCTGCTGCAGAATCTTACCGGGGTCGGGATCGCCGCCCTATTTAATAAAAATCTGCTGCTCGGGCTTTCTGCAGGTTCGATTTCTCTGGTCGGCGGTCACGGAACTTCAGCTGCATTCGGTCCCGAACTGGAAAAACTCGGACTGACCGGGGGGCTGTCAATTGCGATTACCTGTGCCACCTTCGGACTGATCGCCGGTTCGCTTATCGGAGGACCTCTCGGAAAACTTCTGATCAGCAAATACCGGCTGGAACCTGAAATCGATAAGGATCATACTGAAGAAAAAAAACATGCTGCTTCAGATGTGTCAAAGAAAAAAGTCGGTGAGATGGAAATCTCCTCCGGGCTTGGATACCTGATAGTAGCAATGACTGTCGGTTCCTGGTGCATGAGCTACCTCAAAACACGCGGAATTGTTCTTCCCGGTTATCTCGGACCTATGGTTATCGCCTGTATCATAAGAAACGTCAGCGATCTGATGGGAAGGGAAGTACCGATGCATGCCGTTGAACTGTGCAGCAATACTGCACTTCGCTTCTTTCTGGCCTTTGCCCTGATGAATCTGCATCTGTGGGAACTCAAATCTCTGGCTCTGCCGATCATCTGTATTCTGCTGCTGCAGTGCGTAATGATGGCGATGTTTGCATATTTTGTCACCTTCAGAGTTATGGGTTCAAACTATGATGCCGTGGTGATGTGCAGCGGACAGTGCGGCTTCGCCATGGGAGCAACGCCGAATGCACTGGCAAATATGGATACAGTTACAAAATGCTACGGTCCTTCTCCGAAATCATTTTTCGTTATCTCAATAGTCGGAGCTCTGCTGATTGATTTTGTGAACGCACTGCTGATCACCGCATTCTGCCGCTTCCTTGTTTGAAACCTGCTACCGGTTATTACTTTTTCCAGACCTGGGGATCGCTCTTCAGCGCTGATGTGCAACCTTTCATTGAACAAAATGAAAATCCGCTCATTGTTGTTTCAAAATAGAGGAATCGGCTATACTATACTGTGCCGTCCCAGCAGCCAGATAGTCATCCATAATCATCCTGCTTATTTCGTAGGAACCATGGTAAACTCTTTCCCGTAGTAATCCTGCTCAAAATCCTCTGCTAAATGAACTAGAATGTCGGGAATATTATTTCTGTGGTATTTGACCAAAAAGTACAGGATCTTTGATTATGCCGGATGTACATCCTTTAATCGAATCATAATGACCTGTATATGTTACAGCTTTGATACTGTCTACTGCACCGCTGTCCGTGCAATCTGAAAAAAATTCGTCCATAATCCTCCTGATTTGAAACTGATCAAGAGCAACCTTGAAGGAATCAAATTTTTCACCGTAAAAAAACACGATATTAAACTTGTATTCATCAAACAGATAGCTCTTCAAATCATATTCAACCAGGCTGGGGATAACATCAGAAACCATCAGTCCGCTGTTGTTCCTATCTTTTATCCGAATATTCAGGCCATACTTTCTGCGGTATCTGCCGCTGTATTTACGTTCCTCCTTCCGAAATACAGCTATACGCTCAACCTGCCAGCGTACCTCTTTGACTTCCCTGCGTTTAACGGTATGAAAGAGCTCTCCGTCAAAGGCATGAACATAGTTACGATCAATTACCACGCAGTTGTAACTACATTCAAAAGCGGTTCCTTCAAGGTAGGATGAAATAATCAGCCGGTATTCATTCGGATATTTTCTTTTGAATTCCAGCCATCTGCTCCATTTGAATACTGAAACAGCAAGCATAACAAACACAAAAAGAAGAACCGGACATAAAACAATGAAGAGCCAGAGCAGAACCAGAAACCATACAGTTGCCATACCGGTCAAGTCTAAAAAGCCGGTAATATAAGCTCCGTCGATATAGATCACAAATGAGGAGTACACAACCCAGATGTAACTGTACGGACTGAAAGTTATGTATTTCTTAAGCATTCTCCTCAGATAGCGTTTTGTCAGATCGCCCAGCAGAAATCCTGAAGATACATGTCGCAGCGGATGGGTGGCACAGTATTCACTGTATGCCTTTTTCCATAAATCACTGTTGAAATATTCACCGGTTCTCAACAGAGAAACAAATTTGGTGGCAAATAGATTATCCTGCTCCTTTAAATTCTCTTCACTTACCAAAAAATCCTGCAAAATAAAAATCAACGCAGGAACCGCTAAAAAAGCGAAAGTCATACAATGACCGCAAAATTTCTGTTCCTCAGGAGTTAACACAAGCATAGATCCGGCAAGTACCAGAAAAATTACAATTAGACTGTTACTGAAAATCCAATCTCTGAAAAGCCTGCTTACTGACTTCATTCTTGTTTCACTCCATTACCAAAAGATTTCTATCACTTCAAAATCAGACCATACTGTCACCCCAGTGAGCCGGTTTATCCTCTGCTGAATTCATCAATACCGGTGATGTATATTTCTTCAACGAAATAAAAGCAGGAGTATCAACAGATGTTTCACTATAACTGATCCTGGCAGGCTTTACCGTTTCAGCTGCAAAAAATATATCCATAATCAGTTTAATCTGAAACTGATCGAGCGCAATCTTATATTTCTCGCCATCGATGCAGGAAAACACGATATAAAATCTGTACTCATCACCCTTATAAATTTTAGTACGGGAACGGGGATTGGCTCTTCTTCGACCAAAAATCATTATCCGTTCAACAAACCAGGATACTTCTCTGATCTGGTTGCGCGGTACGGTAAAAAAATATTCTCCGTCAAATCCGTGAACATAGCGGTTACCAATCACAACACAGTTGTAATTACATTCAAATGCAGTTCCCTCAAGGTATGATGATTCAACTGATCGCTGATCAATCTCCCATTCTTCACATAATTCGAGCCACAGTTTACATTTCATGCGGGCAAAAATATAAATAAAGAGAGTGTATATAAAAAAAGAGACTACTATACCTATACAGCCTGCCAAAGGGGCAAATCTAATATCAGGATCAAGATGTTCTAATTCACAGAACATGAGCGGTGCCACCATCGCAAACCCCATCAACCAGATCAGCCATAAAAGATTTCGTCTGAAGCAGATCTTAAGACAGCGTATGCTCAGATCTGTCATAATACTGCCGGCCGGTAGATGATGGTGCAGATATCTGGAACGGTATTTACTGTAGGCTTTCTGCCAGCATGAACTGTTAAAATATTCACCGCCGTTCAGACGTGCTCGAAAATTGGAGGCAAAGGAATCGTTTTTTGCTCTATCGCCTCTAAATTCCAAAAATAGAATAGGTAGTGATAGCATCATGACAGAGCCTGAAAAAATAATCAAATCCCAATTTTCAAGATATGAGCCGACAGCAAGACAGGCATATCCCACCAAAACGACAATATCGAGATATCTCGACAATAAAAGAATCGCATTATGAAACCAATTAAAAAAGAAATTCATTATTATCCCAAACAACTAAGCAGATGATCAGTACCATACCGGCAGTTATATTTTACGGGCAGAAAAGCCAATGAAAAAACCGTAAAATATCCAGTCTAAACCGACATCATAACCGGCGAAGTATATTTCTTCAACGAGGAAAAATCTAATCCGTAAACAGATGTTACACTGTAGCCGATCCCGGCAGAATTTGATGTTTCAGAAGAAAAATATCTATCCATAATCAGTTTTATCTGAAACTGATCGAGCGCAACTTTATATTCCATACCGTCACAGCAGGAAAACACTACATAAAATCTGTACTCGTCACCCATATATACCCTTGTAATTAATTGCAAATTGTTCAGAGTAAAAATTTTGAACCGTTTAACATACCATGAAACCTACCTGATCTGGTCACGCGGTACGGTAAAAAAATATTTTCCATTAAATCCGTGAACGTAGCGGGAACCTACCACAACACAGTTGTAAAAACATTCGAATGCAGTTCCTTCAAAATATGAAGATTCAAGGGAGCGTAACTCAATACCTTTTTTTTCACAGGAATGCTGCCATCTTTTACTTTTCCAGCGAGAAATAATATCAAGAACAGAAATGTAGAGTAAAAGAGCTGAAGCAATGGTGACACCGATTATTTCCGCAAATGAAAACGGAACTAAACTGAGCGCATCCGCAAATATTTGCAACACGTAAAAAACAACGCCAATACCAACTGCCACCCTAACCAAAATCGGTCTGAATGAACTCTTAAAAAAGCGTTTTGACAAATCCTTCATGATCCTACCGGCAGATATACGATGATGCTGATATCTGGAACAGTATTCTCTGTAGGAATTCTGCCAGCTCGAACTGTTGAAATACTTACCGCTGTTCAGCCGGTTGATTAATTTCGATGCAAAGGAATCGTATTTTTTTCTAAGCCTTTCCTCCCTGCACTCCATATAGTATGTCAAAGTGCTACATACTGATATGAAAAGAGTACATCCCGAAATTTCCTTCAAATCCCCATTTTTCAAATAGAAACCGGCAGTTAAACCGGCAAGTGAAATCAGAGATATCACCCAGCTGTATTTAGTCAAAAAAAGATAAATCAAATTAAAAAATTGCATAACCTATCCTTCCGCTTAAATCAGATGCAGCAGTTAAACAGCTGCTCAATAACCAGATCTGACCGTACCGGTAATTATCCAATCACCTGTTGGATTTTCCAATGGTAAAACCGCAAAATTTCCTGGTTGAATCTTCGAGCAGCACCGGAGAGGTACATCCCTTCATCGTCATAAATTCAAAATTAAAGAGTTTTCTTTCTTCATACCCGATCTGCGTACACTTTGCAGCTTCCGCTGAAAAATAGTTATCCATAATCATCCTGATTTGAAACTGATCAAGTGGGATCCGGAACAACTCTTTATCATTACAGTCCTTAAACACGATGTAAAATCTGTACTCATCGCCTATGTAGTCCGATGTATAGCGGTTCTGTCTAAAAACAATAAATCTTTCAACCTTCCAGGCTACTGCACTAATCATGCTGCGGGCAGCTGTGTAAAATTTTACACCATCAAACCCGTGCACATAACCGGAACTGATTACGACAAAGTTGATCGAACACTCAAAAAAATCCCCTTCACGATATGATGATTCAATCTCAGGCATACTGACAACGTACTCTTTCCCGTCAGATGAATCGAGCCATTTTTTACTTTTTATGAAAGAAATAACAGCAAGAAATAGAACATAGACAATAGGCACAATCAGCATGGTTGACACCGCACGGTCACCGTCACCATATAAACAGATCTGAAAACCACGGTCTTCCAAAGCAGCACAGAAAGGGATGGCGGCACCCCCTAAAACCATCGCAAGAAGACATATTATCATCGAATGGAAAAACAACTGTCTTTTCAGGTATCGTAGAGTCAAATCCATTCTGATCCCGAAAAATGAACCATGACGGTGATGATATCCGGAGCAATAGTCACGGTATGCTTTCTGCCAGATGGGCCTGGTGAAATATTCACCCCTGCTGAGAAGATTGTAAAAATTCATGGCAAAGGAATCATTTTTCTTTCTTAAACGTTCCTCCCTGTCGGCAAGAAAAAAAGCAATAGTGGCAATCCCCGATATAACCAGGACTATCAGTGAAATATCAGCCAGTTCAGTATTATCAAAATAAAGTCCGGCAGCATAACATCCGAGTGAAACCAGACTGACGATAAAACTCAGGATCTTCAAAAGTCTCTCTACCAAAATATAAACTCCTCATCAGCACATGATAAGACTGAAAGCCCGGTAATAAGGCGTTTTACACTTAAAAAACAGCAACTCTTCATGACAGCAATCTATAAACGACAGCCAACCTGCAACTCTAGGAGCACACCTGTCAGTCAGCACAGTGGTACACACCACACCGGCAATAACAAGAAACAGAAAACAGACCACCTAGACAATGCCGGAATACATGGTAGGATCATGCTTGCAGGTAAGCATAACGGCTTTTATATTTTACGGGCATAAAAACCAGTGGTAAAACCGCAAAATATCCAGTCTAATCCGCCATCATCACCGGTGATGTATGTTTCTTCAATGAAAAAAATTTATGACTGAGGATTTTTATTTCGTCGTACCCGATCTGGAAGCTCTTTGCGGCCTCATTAGGGAAATAGTTATCCATAATCATCCTGATTTGAAACTGATCCAGCGGGATCCGGAATAATACCTCACCATTGCCACTCTTAAACACGATATAGAATCTGTACTCATCACCCTTATAAACAGTTCCGTATTTTGTTTTTGCTGAAATTATAAATCTGTCCACATTCCACGCCACAGCGTTAATCATATTACGGGGAACTGTATAGAACTTTTCACCGTCAACCCCGTGAACATAGTATGGACCGATAACAACAGAATTGATTGAGCACTCAAAAGCATCACCTTCCCGATATGACGTTTCAATCTCACGCACACCAATCCCCTTCTCTTCGAAGGAATCAAGCCATTTTTTACTTTTCAGGAAAGCAACAAGACAAAGAACCATAAAATAAATAAGAGGAACTGTGATAACAGTTACTACAATGCGATTACCGATGTTCTGAGAATAGTCTGCTGTACCAACTCCTAAATCTTTCAGTACATCCCCCAGGGGGATGTTTGCGGCCCCTGCAACAACCGTACAAACAAACATCCATACCGAATTCAAAACCACAAGCCGCCTCAGACAGCGTATGAACAGATCCGTCCTGATCCCGAGGGATGAACGGCGATGCTGCTGATATCCGGTACGGTAATCACGGTAGGCATTCTGCCAGACAGAACTGTTGAAATATTCACCGCTGACAAGTTGTTTAAAGAAACTCACGGCGAAGGTATCGTCATCCATTGATAATTGTTCTCTTTTGCCCATCAGGTAGGCAGACAGAGCCATAATTCCGGATAAAATCAATACCGGCAGAAAAAACATTTTCACATCAGTATTATCAAAACTGTTCCCGGCAAAAAAACAGACAATTGAAATAAGAAATGTAATCCAGCTCAGCCTCTTCAACAATGCACTTTTCATAATAAAGAACTCCGCTCAACTCATGATAAAAATGAAAGCCCGGTAATAAGGCGGTTCACACTTAAAAAAATAACAATTCTCCGTGACAGCTATCTATATTTCTGAACAGCAGCCGAACTGCAAACTCCTGCTCAAACTGTCAGTCAGCACAGTGGAACACCACATCGGCAATAACAAGAAACAGAGAAACTCCAAGGACAATACCGGAATACATGGTAAGATCATGATTGCCGGTAACAAAGCCGGTAAGCATTCCGGCAACTGAGCAGAACAGTGCAAACCTCGCCAGTTTGAACCAGAACCTGAGTGTAAACAGATCAAAAAAATTAAAAAAGTCGAACATGAAGAACTCCTGTTATTAATTAAAGGTCAATTCTATACTCCATACTCACGAAGTTTTACAAATTTGAACGTGATAGTTTTCTGAACAGCACCGTCAACCATCCGTTCGGTTGAAATCCTTTCGGTGGTGGATTCAAACATTCTCAACTCACCTTTGAGCAGATATACCCCTACCAGCAGATTACCCTGTCCCATCAGATGAAATCTGTCCGTTCCCTCCCGCCTGCAGACTTCGGCAATAAAAGAAACCAGCTGACTGCACTGTTCCCGCAGAGAGTCGGCATGAGGATCAACCAGCAGCAGTCTGTTTAAGAGCCGGATCTCTTCACCGCTCAGTTCAGGATTGACCAGTCCGGCCTTCAGCTGATCTTCGGTAAGGGTATGCTGGATCGAAAAATTAAGAATTTTTTCCATTTGTCCACCTCAGGTTGGATCTTTCTCTTTGGTAAATTGCTGAAATTGTACAGAAAAAATGCTTATTTTTACACAAATTAAGTCCAAAAGTTATGGATAATTCAAAAAACTTCAGACACAGAAAAGGCCCTGTATTCTACAGAGCCCTCACATTTCATCCGGAGGTCCTTTCGGAACCGTCCCGGCACTCCGGCCGTTTACAACCTACTCCCACTCGATAGTGGCAGGCGGTTTTCCTGAAACATCATATACTACGCGGCTGATGCCGTTGATTTCATTGATAATACGGTTGGAAACAGTTCCAAGCAGCTCGTAAGGCAGAGGTGCCCATTTTGCAGTCATGAAATCGATGGTCTGTACAGCTCTGAGTGATACCACATACTCGTAGCGTCTGCCGTCACCGGTAACGCCCACCGACTTAACCGGCAGGAACACTACAAACGCCTGGCTTACCTTGTCATACCAGTCAGCCTTGCGCAGCTCTTCAATGAAGATTGCATCAGCCTGTCTGAGCAGATCGCAGTAGTTCTTTTTAATTTCGCCGAGAACACGCACACCCAGTCCCGGACCTGGGAACGGATGACGGTACAGCATTTCATAAGGAAGGCCGAGTTCAACACCGATCTTTCTAACCTCATCCTTAAACAGTTCACGCAGAGGTTCAACCAGCTGGAAATTTAGATCTTTAGGCAGACCGCCCACATTGTGATGGGACTTGATCACATGAGCCTTGCCGGTCTTGGCGGCGGCTGACTCGATAACATCAGGATAGATGGTACCCTGGGCCAGGAATTTCACTCCAACCAGCTTTTTGGCCTCTTCAGCAAACACATCAATGAACACCTTGCCGATGATCTTACGTTTTGCCTCAGGATCAGAAACCCCCTTGAGCTCATTGAGGAAGCGATCTTCAGCATCAACATAAATAATATTGAGACCGAACTTGTCCCCGAACATTTCCTTAACCTGCTCACCTTCATTAAGACGCAGCAGACCGTTGTCTACAAACACACATGAGAGGTTGTCACCGATTGCGCGGTGCAGCAGCATTGCGGTTACTGATGAATCAACACCGCCGGAAAGTCCGAGAATAACCTTTTCATTTCCTACAGTCTGACGGATCTTCTCAACAGCATTATCGATAATTGATGAGGAAGTCCACAATGTGTCAAGTTTACAAATCTTCTTAACAAAGTTCTCAAAAATACCGTAGCCCTGCTTGGTATGGGTAACTTCAGGATGGAACTGGACACCGTAGAAATTTTTGTCAGCATTCATAACCGCGGCATATTCACAGCTGTCGGTGCTGGCAATTACTTCAAAATTCTGCGGAATTTCAACGACCTTGTCACCGTGACTCATCCATACATCCAGGCATTTTTCGCCGTTTGATGCAACAGAGTCTGACAGATCACCGAATAACGGATTTTCCTTCTTAACAGTAACTTTGGCATAACCGAATTCCTTCTTGTCGGAGTTTGCCACCCTGCCGCCCAGTTGGGCAGACATGGTCTGAAGACCGTAGCAGATCCCCAGAACCGGAACACCGGCTTCAAACACGTACTGAGGAGCACGCGGAGAATCATTTTCGGTTACAGATTCAGGACCGCCGGAAAGAATAATTCCGTCAGGAGCGAACTGTTTGATCTGATCTTCTGTTACATCCCATGGCCACAGCTCACAGTACACCCCGATTTCTCTAATGCGGCGTGCAATCAGCTGGGTTACCTGGGAACCGAAATCCAGGATCAGTATTTTTTGTGCGTAGATATTTTGCGCCATGCTAAATTCCATCCAAGTTTAAAAACAGACATCTCCGGAGCGGTAGACGGTTCCGGAGATCATTAACTTAACCGCTGTTTAAGCGTAGGAAAGCCCTCTTATTCACCTAGACGGTAGTTAGGAGCTTCCTTGGTAATTGTTACATCGTGAACATGAGATTCCTTGATACCGGCACCGGTGATTCTTACGAACTGAGGTTTGGTTCTCATTTCATCAATGGTTGCACATCCTACCAGACCCATGGAGGATCTCAGACCGCCCATCTGCTGGTGAATGATATGTTTGAGAGGTCCCTTGTATGGAACACGACCTTCAATTCCCTCAGGAACAAGCTTGTCAGCAGCGTTGTCAGACTGGAAGTAACGGTCTGCAGAACCCTTTGACATTGCACCGAGAGAACCCATACCACGGTATGATTTGAATGATCTTCCCTGGAACAGTTCAATTTCACCCGGAGCTTCATCAGTACCTGCGAACATAGAACCTACCATCACGCAGTTTGCACCGGCAACCAGAGCCTTGGCAATATCACCAGAGTAACGGATACCGCCGTCTGCAATAACGGTAACACCGGATCCGCGCAGCGCGCTTACTGCATTGTCAACAGCTGTAATCTGAGGTACACCGCATCCGGTTACAATTCTGGTGGTACAGATGGAACCAGGGCCGATACCAACCTTTACTGCATTTACACCGGCATCAACCAGGGCAAGAGCACCTTCCGCTGTAGCAACATTACCGCCGATGATTTCAAGATCCGGATAACGGGATCTTGCATCTTTAATACGATCAAGAACACCCTGAGAATGACCGTGTGAGGAGTCAATCAGAAGAACGTCGATACCGGCCTTAACCAGTGCATCGATTCTCTTTTCGTTTCCGGCACCTGCACCAACCGCACCGCCGACTCTCAGACGTCCGAATGCGTCCTTGCAGGCGTTTGGTTTTCTTTCAGCCTTTTCAAAATCACGTACGGTGATCATACCGGAGAGTTTGAAATCTTTATCAACAATCAGAACCTTTTCAATCTTGTGTTTCTGCATCAGCGCCTGGATTTCCTCTCTGGAGGTGGAGGCGGTTGCTGTAACCAGACGAGCTTTCGGAGTCATGGCATCGCATACCAGGGTATTGTAAGGATCGGTGATAAATTTAACGTCACGGCTGGTAATCAGACCTTCAAGTTCGCCGTTCTCGTCAACAACTGGATAGCCGCCGAAACCGTTTTTCTTGGTAAGTGCGATAACATCGGCTACAGTGGAGGTCGGAGAAATGGTAATAGGACTTACCACCATACCGCTTTCATATCTTTTAACCTTCTGAACAGCTTCACACTGATCTTCAATGGACATGTTTTTATGAATAAAACCGATACCACCTTCCTGAGCTAAAGCAATCGCCAGTTCCGCGCCGGTAACAGTATCCATTGCGGCAGAAACCATAGGAATATTCAGAACGATATTTTTAGTAAGATGGGTATGTAAATCTACAGAATTTGGAAGAACAGTTGAATGAGCAGGGACAAGCAGGACATCATCAAATGTCAGTGCTTCTTGAGCTATGCGTAACATTGCAATACCACCTATATAAATTAAAAACCAGTGTCATATTGCATACTTATTATATTGATCAGGCCTTATTTTGTAAAGTATTTTGTGATCCAAAACACAAATCGGCTTCAGAGGCAACCGGCCTGGAAAAACACCGCAAAAAAGCGGGATATTCAGGTTAACGCACAGCAGAAAGCCGGATAATCCGCAGGGAATATCCGGCCTGGAAAAAGACAGAAAAAGCAGAAAATTATTCTTTCACCGTCACGGTACCGTTGCGGTCGATTTTACAGATATTGCTGAATCCAAGTTCATTCTGCACAAAATTCTTCAGCAGCCATTCCTGGATCTTTTCAGCAGTCTCCATACTTTCAGTTACCACAAATATGCTCGGACCGGAACCGGAAATGCCCATGGCAATGGCACCGTTCTTCATAACATATTCACGGGTCTCACTGAAATTTGCAATCAGTTTTCTGCGGTACGGCTCGGCAATCACATCCTTCAGCACAGAGGCAGCCAGTGTACTGTTGCCGGTATGGCTGGCATGAATAAAGGTTGCCAGCTGACGTCCGAAATCGATACAGTCGTGACGGTCATACTGTTTTGGCAGAATTGCACGGGCTTCAGCGGTTGAGACCGTGGTGCCCGGATAACAGGATACCCAGTACCAGCTGTCAAAATCAGGGATCCTGTCACTGATGATGCCGTTTTCACCGATCATCAGCTGAATGCCGCCCAGATAGCATGGAGCCACATTGTCATAATGAACTGAACCGGAGATTTTGCCCTCCTCCTTTCCCATGAGTTCCATGATTTCCTTTTCAGAAAACGGATTACCGTGAAACTCGTTGAGTGCGTCGAGAGCGGCCACCACCGAACATGCCGATGAACCGAGACCGGTACCTACCGGAAGATTCTTCTCAAGAGTCATTACCAGATTTTTTACTTTGAGAGATCTGGCCTCCAT
>JAEEGH010010687.1_pt1 | contig 20996 bp, 20 predicted proteins | sample 9134181 | NCBI WGS metagenome assembly JAEEGH01 (sample SAMN16246544, study PRJNA631951) | gut metagenome | biome: gut microbiome; feature: rumen; material: DP-attached | host: Bos | place: Iran: Karaj | collected 2018-10
TTTAGGACAAAGAATTGCATGTGAGCCTTGATTTCCTACCCGATTCGAGATAATTTATTTCAGTTTTTTATCTTGACTGGCTTATAATTCGAGATTTTTATATACATTTGTAGTGTCAAACAAACCTCTGAGGGAGGAAGGTGATAAATATAGATTAGGTGCACCAATATTGCCTGAATAGCCTTTTGGAGACGGCGGTTTCCGTGGTTTATTCCTTTCCCGATAAGTAAGTGAGGCGCGTTGACAAAGTGTTAGTTAACTTATTATCAATTATTCAAACAAAAAGAAAGGATTTTAATTATGGCAAAAGTAATTTATGACATCTACAAGGTAACGAACGATCAGTCACCGGTTTTCGGTCGCCACTTCGGTCGCGTGGTTCACACAGAGACGATGGACACGGAGATGCTGGCACAGCACATTGCGGAGCACGGTTCGCCCTACACGGAGGACGTGGTGAGCGGTGTGCTGAAGAAGGCTGAGAAGTGCATTCTGGAGCAGTTGCTGGACTCGAAGAAGGTGAAGCTGGACGGTCTGGGCACGTTCTACCTGTCGGCACAGAACGCCAAGGGAGGTGCTGCAAAGGTGGAGGACTTTAGCGTGACGAAGAACATCAAGGGTCTGCGCCTGCGCTTCCTGCCCGACCAGTCGGACTCGAAGAACCTGACCGCCAAGTCGTTGTACCGCAAGGCCAGCTTCATGTGGGCAGAGGACTTGAAGCACGAGTCGGCAGAGAGCAAGCCTGAGCCACAGCCTTAAAGCCCTGGCGGGTGAACCGCCAGACGCAGGGAGGCAAAAAGCAAGCACGGAGCAAGCAGGAAGAGCCCTGGCGGGTAAACCGCCAGGCGCAGGGAGGCAAAAAGCCAGCACGGAGCAAGCAGCACGAACCCTGGCGGGTGAACTGCCAGGCGCAGGAAGGCAACCGCCAGGAAGCACAAGAGGAGGAGACGGCACGGATGATGAAATCGTGCCGTTTCCTTTTTTTATGGCAGAAAAAGCGGGAGTTTCTTGGTGGTTTCACTTTTTCTTTGTACCTTTGCACACTAATTACGCACGTGCGGTACGCGCACACGTCAGATTTAAGGATTAAAAAGAACGAAAAAGGATATATGAAACCGACAGCAATATTGCTTTTACACTGCCCTGACCAACCGGGCATCATCTCGGAAGTGACTAGATTTATCACCGACAACCAAGGAAACATTGTATATCTCGACCAGTACGTCGATAAGGTGGATGGCATGTTCTTCATGCGCCTCGAATGGGAGCTGGAGCATTTCCTCGTACCTCAGGACAAGATTCTGGAGTACATCAACACGCTCTACGCCCAGCGCTACCAGATGTCGTGCCGCCTGTACTTCAGCGAGAAGCGTCCCAGGATGGCTATCTTCGTGAGCAAGATGAGCCACTGCCTGTACGACCTGCTGGCACGCTGGAAGGCTGGCGAGTGGGACATCGAAATACCATGCATCGTCAGTAACCATGAGGACTTGCGCTATGTCGCCGACCAGTTTGGCATTCCCTACTACGTGTGGAGCATTAAGAAAGACCACTCGAACAAAGAGGAGGTGGAGAAGGCCGAGATGGAGCTGCTCAGACGCGAGAAGGTGACGTTCATCGTGCTGGCACGCTACATGCAGATTATCTCGGACGAGATGATTGCCGCCTACCCGAACCACATCATCAACATACACCACTCGTTCCTTCCTGCCTTCATTGGTGCGAAGCCGTACCACCAGGCATGGGAAAGAGGCGTGAAGATTATCGGTGCCACGAGCCACTATGTGACTGCCGAGCTGGACGCCGGTCCGATCATTGAGCAGGACGTGACGCGCATTACGCACAAGGACACGCCCGAGAGTCTGGTGCTGAAGGGTAAGGACCTGGAGAAGATAGTGCTGTCGCACGCCGTGTCGAAGCACATACAGCGCAAGATCCTGACGTATAAGAATAAGACGATTATATTTAGTTGACAGTTGACAGTTTACAGTTTACAGTTTATAGTTTATAGTTGATGGACGTAGCAATCGTAAAATATAACGCTGGAAACATCTACTCGGTGGTGAACGCACTGAGACGGTTGGGTGTGGAGCCGCTGCTGACGGACGATGCCGAGCAGCTACAGCGTGCCGACCGCGTGCTGTTTCCTGGACAGGGCGAAGCCCGTGGTGCCATGGAGTATCTGAAGGCTCGCCATCTGGACGATGTCATCCGTTCGCTGCGCCAGCCCGTGCTGGGCATCTGTGTGGGTCAGCAGCTGCTGTGCCGCCACTCGGAAGAAGGCGACGTCGAATGCATCGGCATCTTCGACGCTGACGTAAAGCGTTTCCAGCCCCAGCGCCACGAGGACAAGGTGCCATGCATGGGATGGAATGCGATAGATGTAAGATGTAAGACGGAAGATGTTAAATGTAGACTGTTTGACGGCCTTCAGCCATCAGCCATCGCCCCTCAGCCTTATGTCTACTTCGTTCACTCGTACTATGTGCCCCTGTGTGCCGATACGGCAGCCGTGGCAGACTACATATTGCCCTACTCTGCCGCCATGCATCGCGACAACTTCTACGCCTGCCAGTTCCATCCCGAAAAGAGCGGTACGGTGGGCGAAAAGATTATCAAGAACTTCCTCGAGCTATCGAAATAACGACATATCGAAATATCGACAAAACGAAACAACGAAATAACGACCCCATGAAGATAGAACTGATTCCCGCTATAGACATCATCGACGGACAGTGTGTACGCCTGACCAAGGGCGACTACGCGCAGAAGACCGTGTACGGCAACCCGCTGGACATGGCCCAAGAGTTTGAAGCCTTGGGGTTCCATAGGCTGCATGTCGTCGATTTAGACGGTGCCAAGGCGAAACACATTGTCAACGGACAGGTGCTGCATGACATCACCACAGCTACCAGACTGACGGTAGATTTCGGCGGTGGCATCAAGAGCGAGGAAGATATCGAGCTGGCCTTCCAGAACGGTGCAGCGATGGTGACTGTCGGTTCGGTGGCTGTCACCCATCCCGAGCTGTTCCTGTCGTGGGTAAAGCGCTACGGTGCCGAGCGCATGATCCTGGGTGCCGACGTGCGCCATGGGAAAATCAGCATCAACGGGTGGAAGGAAGACTCCGAGGAAGACCTGCTGCCGTTCCTGCGCCGCTACGTAGAGGCAGGCGTGACAAATGTGCTCTGCACAGAGATATCGAAGGACGGCACCCTGCAGGGACCCGCCATCGAGCTCTACCGTAGCATCATGGCAGAATACCCCACCCTGCACCTCATCGCCAGCGGCGGTGTGTCGTGCATCGACGACATCAGGGCACTGGAGACTGCCGGCATTCCCGCCGTCGTCTTCGGTAAGGCCATCTACGAAGGAAAGATAGACTTGAAAGAGTTAATATCGAAATAACGAAATATCGAAATAACGAAATATCGAAATAACGAAATATCGACATATCGAAATAACGATAAAACGAGACAACGACCATGAGTTTAGCAAAGCGCATCATACCCTGTCTGGACGTCAAAGATGGTGAGACCGTCAAAGGCACCAACTTCGTCAATCTGCGGAGTGCCGGCGACCCTGTAGCCTTGGGAAAAGCCTATAGCGAGCAGGGAGCCGACGAACTGGTGTTCCTCGACATCACCGCCTCGTTCGAAGGTCGCAAGACCTTCACCAACATGGTGACACGCGTGGCAGAGGAAGTCAACATCCCCTTCACCGTGGGCGGAGGCATCAACGAGCTGGCAGACGTAGAGCGACTGCTCTATGCCGGTGCCGACAAGGTCAGCATCAACTCGGCAGCCCTGCGGCGTCCCGAACTCATCGAAGAGATAGCCCGCCGTTTTGGATCGCAGGTGTGTGTCGTAGCCATCGACGCCCGCATGGACGACGCCACCACCCAACACCTAACACCCACCACCCAACAGTGGCACTGCTACCTGAAGGGCGGTCGCGAGCGTACGGAAAGAGGACTGTTCGAGTGGGCACACGAAGCCCAGGAGCGCGGTGCCGGCGAGATACTGTTCACCTCGATGAACCATGACGGTACGAAGAACGGCTATGCCAACGAAGCCCTGCGCCAGTTGGCTGACGAGCTGTCGATACCCGTCATCGCCAGCGGCGGAGCAGGCTGCAAGGAGCACTTTCGCGACGTATTCCTGGAAGGACATGCCGACGCTGCCCTGGCAGCCTCTGTGTTCCACTACGGCGAGATTCCTGTGCCGGAGCTGAAGCAATACCTCAAGGGCGAGGGTATCAACATCAGAATATAAACAACGAAACAACGAAAATAACGACAAGCATGACAATAGACTTTGAAAAGATGGGCGGACTGGTACCCGCCATCATACAAGACGCCGAGACCCGCAACGTACTGATGTTGGGCTTCATGAACAAGGAAGCCTACGAGAAGACCATAGCGACGGGTCACGTGACGTTCTGGAGCCGTACCCGCCAGACGCTGTGGACCAAGGGCGAGACCTCAGGACACTTCCTGAATCTGGTGGACATGAAGATAGACTGCGACAACGACACGCTGCTGGTACGCGTTCACCCCGTTGGTCCGACATGCCATAAGGGTACTGACACCTGCTGGGGAGAAGAGAATACGCCTCTGAGCAACGGAACCGCTCAGCACAATGATGCCTTGCTGTTCCTGAGCGAGCTGCAGGACTTCATCGACCGCCGGAAGCAGGAGATGCCCGAAGGTTCCTACACCACGAGCCTGTTCACCAAAGGCATCAACAAGATAGCCCAGAAGGTTGGTGAAGAAGCCCTGGAAACCGTCATCGAGGCTACCAACGGCACCAAGGAGCACCTGGTCTATGAAGCCAGCGACCTGTTGTACCACCTCATCGTCATGCTGACCGAAAAGGGGCTGCGCATCGAGGACGTTGCCGAAGAGCTGCACCGTCGTCACGACCCGGAATGGGACAAGCAGCGCCGTGAGGCCAAGGCTGCGGGAAAGATGAAGTGAACAGCTGCTGCCCCCTTATAAATTGTAAATTGTAAATAGTCAAATTGTAAATATAAAATATGCTGATAGACTACAAAAAGGTAGATATCTACCACAAGGACGGAGCCCCCGTGTTAGGAAATGTCGAGTTCCACGTTGACGAGGGTGAGTTTATTTATATCGTAGGACGTGTGGGCTCAGGAAAGAGTTCGCTGCTGAAGACCATCTACTTCGAGATGGACGTAGAGAACGCCGAGACAGCCATCGTGCTGAACCACGACCTGATGACACTGAAGAAGAAGTACGTGCCCGCACTGCGTCGCCAGATGGGCATCATCTTCCAGGACTTCCAGTTGCTGGGCGACCGCACCGTCTATGAGAACCTGAAGTTTGTGCTGAAGGCTACGGGATGGAAGAAGAAGGCCGACATCGACGAGCGCATCAAGGACGTGCTGGAAGACGTGGAGATGCAAGACTTTGCCGACCGCTACCCTCACGAGTTGTCGGGCGGTGAACAGCAGCGCATAGCCATTGCACGAGCCATTCTGAACCATCCGAAACTCATCATCGCCGACGAGCCTACGGGCAATCTGGACCAGGAGACGCAAGCCAGCATCATCCAGCTGCTGCGCCAGGTGACACAGACCGGCACAGCCGTGGTGATGACCACCCACAACATTGCCCTGCTGAACGAATATCCGGGTGTGGTCTATCGCTGCATCGACGGCAGGTTGGAAGAGATTACCGACACGTACAACACCATGGCACTCTACGAGGACGAAGAGGCCGTAGAGGCTCCCGTGGTCGATTACAGCGTTCGTGAGGAGCTGCCTATCTAAACAAAGAAATAACGAAGAAACAACAAAAACAAGCATAAGATGAAAGTAATGAAGTTTGGCGGTACATCGGTAGGTACTCCGAGCCGCATGAAGGAAGTAACAGCGTTAGTAACCAAGTCAGGAGAACCCGTTTTCGTGGTGTTGTCAGCCATGTCAGGAACCACCAATTCGTTGGTAGAGATTTCCGACTATCTGTACAAGAAGAACCCCGACGGTGCCAACGAGATTATCAACCAGTTGGAGCGTAAGTACATGCAGCATATTGAAGAACTGTATGACACCGAGGCCATAAAGGAGCAGACACGCGAATTCCTGCAGAGCGAGATGAACTACCTGCGGTCGTTCACCAAGGAGCTCTTCACATCGTTCGAGGAGAAGAGCATCGTGGCACAGGGCGAAATGATATCCACCAACATGGTGGTGAACTACATGAAGGAACAGGGCATCAAGGCCGTATTGCTCAATGCACTGGACTTCATGCGCACCGATAAGAACTCGGAACCCGACCCCTTGTACATCAAGGAGAAACTGGCAGCCATCATGGAACAGAACGAGGGCCAGCAGGTGTATGTCACCCAGGGCTTCATCTGTCGCAATGCATACGGCGAGATTGACAACCTGCAGCGTGGCGGCAGCGACTATACTGCCTCACTGATAGGTGCCGCCATAAACGCCGAGGAGATTCAGATTTGGACCGACATCGACGGCATGCACAACAACGATCCGCGTATTGTTGACAAGACTCAGCCCGTCCATCAGCTGCACTTCGAAGAGGCTGCCGAGCTGGCCTACTTCGGTGCTAAGATTCTGCACCCCACCTGCGTGCAGCCCGCTAAGTACGCCGGCATTCCCGTGCGTCTGCTCAACACCATGCAGCCCGATGCCGAGGGTACCACCATCAGCAACAAGACGGAGTACGGAAAGATCAAGGCTGTAGCCGCCAAGGACAACATCATCGCCGTGAAAATAAAGTCGTCGCGCATGTTGCTGGCTACCGGTTTCCTACGCAAGGTCTTCGAAATCTTCGAGTCCTACCAGACACCTATCGACATGGTATGCACCTCAGAGGTCGGCGTCAGCATGTCCATCGACAACTCCACCCACCTGGGAGAGATTGTTGACGAGCTGAAGAAGTATGGTACCGTGACCGTTGACACCGGCATGTGTGTGGTCTGTGTGGTGGGTGACCTCGATTGGTCGAACATCGGTTTCGAGACACAGGTGATGGACGCCATGAAGAACATTCCTATCCGCATGATCAGCTATGGCGGTTCCAACTACAACATCTCGTTCCTCATTCGCGAGGAGGACAAGAAACGTGCCCTGCAGTCACTGAGCGACAACCTGTTCAACAACAAATAGAAGATGAAAGGTACCTTCCCGATAGAGAAATTCGAACGGCTCAAGACGCCGTTCTACTACTACGATGCCGAGTTGCTGAGAGAGACGCTCAACACCATTCGCCAGGAGGCACAGCGCCATGAAGGTTTCTGTGTACACTATGCCGTCAAGGCCAATGCCAACCCCAAGGTGCTGCGCATGATTCGCGAGGCTGGCCTGGGTGCCGACTGTGTCAGCGGCGGCGAGATAGAAGCCGCACTGCGTGCCGGCTTCCCTGCGTCGAAAATCGTCTATGCAGGCGTCGGCAAAAGCGACTGGGAAATCAACCTCGGACTGGACAACGACATCTTCTGCTTCAACGTGGAGAGCATTCCCGAGCTGGAGGTCATCAACGAGCTGGCAACTGCCAAGGGAAAGACCGCCAGGGTAGCGTTCCGACTGAATCCCAACGTGGGAGCACACACCCACGCCAATATCACTACAGGACTGTCGGAAAACAAGTTCGGCATCCCCATGAGTGACATGATGAAGGTCATCGAGGAAGCATCGCACATGGAACACATCAAGGTCATCGGTCTGCACTTCCACATCGGTTCACAGATACTCGACATGGGCGACTTCGAAGCCCTCTGCAACCGTGTGAACGAATTGCAGGCGCAGCTGGAAAGTCACCGCATCCGTCTGGAGCACATCAATGTGGGCGGCGGACTGGGCATCGACTACCAGCACCCGAACCGTGTACCCCTACCCGACTTCCATGCCTACTTCGACACCTATGCCAAGAAGCTGAAACTGCACGACGGACAGACGCTGCACTTCGAACTGGGACGTGCCGTCGTAGCACAATGCGGCTCACTGATTACGCGTACCTTATATATAAAAGAAGGTGCCGTCAAGAAGTTCTGCATTGTCGATGCCGGTTTCACTGACCTGATACGTCCGGCACTCTATCAGGCCTATCACAAGATAGAAAACATCAGCAGCGAACAACCCGTGGAGTCCTACGACGTCGTAGGTCCCATCTGTGAATCGACTGATGTCTTTGCCAAGCATATAGACCTCAATGCCGCCCGCCGTGGCGACCTGCTCGCCATCCGCTCGGCAGGAGCATACGGCGAAATCATGGCGTCGGGCTACAACTGCCGACAGTTGCCCGTAGGCTATATGAGTGACGAAATTTAAAGAAGGAGCATGTCCTGATGAGAGTCCTGCAATACCATACTGAAGACACGAAAGAACAACAGCTGGAAACGCTACAGAAGTTGCGTGAAAGCCACTACGACCTGCTGCACATCCACGGCTGCTGGCAACAGCAGGCATGGACTGCTGCACGGCAGGCACTGAAGACAGGTACGCGTCTGATATTCTCACCCCAAGGACAATTGGAGCCGTGGGTCATCAACGAGAACTACTGGAAGGAGAAGTTGCCTAAAAAGCTGCTCTACCAGCGATGGATTGTCAGCAAGGCCTATGCCGTCGTCGTTCAGGGCAAGATGGAAGAAGAGTGTCTGATGCGCTTAGGATGGAACCCGCGACTGGTGGTCATCCGCAATCCGCAGATTACCAGCTCCATCACGCCGCAGGAAGCCAACCGCCAGCATGTGGTGCTCTACCGCAAAGTGATGGACTCCAACACGCTGGAACTGATGACCGATCAGACACGCCACATGTTGAAACAGTTCATCAAGGCTGGTATCACCGGTGACGATCGCTGGATAGACGGCGACCTGATAACTCTGGGCTCAGAGGAGTGGCGACAAATACTGTGCTATGCCCATCAAGAACACCTGACGGACATCGTCAGACACGGCATCAGCGTGCTGCACTTCGATGCTCCCGACCTCGATGTGGAAAACATTCCCTTCTTCCTGCCAGAAGACTATGAGGACGTCCCCTCTATCGAAGGAGCTATCGGCAGCAGTTTCGTCTCTGAGAACGAGCGACTGATGACGACCTTCCGCCAGCTGAAGAAACTCTTCATGCACCAGCGGCTGACGATAGCCCATCTGGTGGAACTGGACAAGGAACTGCGGTTCCATGACTTTCAGGAGGAACGCCTCTACGAAGACCTGGAGATACGCGGTCTGCAGAAACTGGCTGCACGACTCATGCAGCTGATGGCGGAGAAGACGGGACTGACGGAGGGCTTCATGCCCGTCACTCCCCTCGACGACCGCATCACCAAAAGAATGAGAAGACAAATAGAAAACCGATTAAAGATATAAGACTATGAATGGAACAACACAACTGACACGCGATATCGAGTACTTGCAGCTGATGTGCAGCTCGTTTCCCAGCATTGCTGCGGCATCGACTGAAATCATCAACCTAGAAGCCATCCTGAACCTTCCCAAGGGTACGGAACACTTCCTGGCAGACCTGCATGGTGCCGATGCTGCCTTCAAGCACGTGCTGAAGAACGCCTCCGGAAACATTCGCCGAAAGGTGACCGACATTTTCCAGGGACGCATCCGCGAGTCAAAGATACGAGAACTCTGCACACTCATCTACTACCCCGAACAGAAGATAGAACTCATCAAAGCCTCCGAGGGGGAGCTGGACGAATGGTATCAGATCACCATCATGCGACTGGTGGCTGTCTGTCGTGACGTTTCCTCAAAATACACCCGCTCCAAGGTGCGCAAGTCGCTGCCGGAAGAGTTTGCCTATATCATCGAGGAACTGCTCCACGAACGTACCGATGACAACGACAAGGCTGACTACGTCAGCGGTATTGTCAACAGCATCATCTCGACAGGACGTGCCGACGACTTCATCATCGCCATCTGTCACGTCATCCAGCGACTGGCCATCGACCGCCTGCACATCCTGGGTGACATCTACGACCGTGGCTCAGGGGCACACATCATTCTCGACGACCTGCGTAAGTATCACTCGTGGGATATTCAGTGGGGCAACCACGACATGCTGTGGATGGGAGCCTGTGCGGGCAACAACGCCTGCATCTGCAACGTGCTACGCCTGTCCCTGCGCTATGCCAACCTGGCAACACTGGAGGACGGCTACGGCATCAACCTGGTACCACTGGCCACCTTCGCCATGGAGACCTACAAGGACGACCCCTGTACGGAGTTTATTCCCAAGGTGCTGACAGGCAACGAGATTGACGAAAAGACCAAACGGCTGATAGCACAGATGCACAAGGCCATCAGCATCATACAATTCAAGAAGGAGGCTCAGATTTTCAAGCGCCGTCCGGAATGGCAGATGGAAGACCGCTGCCTGCTGGACTATATCGACTACGACCGTGGCGTCCTGAAGATGGACGGCAAGGAATACGCAATGAAGTCGTGCCTATTTCCCACCATCGACCCCAAGGACCCCTGCAAACTAACAGAAGAAGAGAACGTGCTGATGGAAAAGCTGCACCACTCCTTCCGAGTTTGTGAGAAACTGAAGAAGCATTGCAAGATGCTGCTGTCGCATGGTTGCATGTACGCCATCTACAACCAGAACCTGCTCTATCATGCCTCTATTCCCCTCAATGCCGACGGCTCACTGAAAGAGGTGGAACTCTTCGGTGGTGAGAAGTATAAGGGTAAGGAACTCATGCACAACATCGGCATGATGGTGCGTGCCGCCTTCGAGAGCGATACCGAGAAGGAACTGCGCAGCTTTGCCCGCGACTACTTCCTATACCTGTGGTGCGGCAAGAACTCGCCACTGTTCGATAAGTCCAAGATGGCAACCTTTGAGCGTTACTTCCTGACGGATACGGAGACCTATAAGGAGGAGAAAGGATACTACTTCCTGCTGCGCGACTCTGAGGAGGTCTGCGACCGCATTCTGGATGCCTTTGGCGTCAAGGGAAAGAACCGCCATATCATCAATGGTCATGTGCCTGTTCATGCCTCGAAAGGCGAGAACCCCATCAAGGCCAACGGAAAACTGATGGTGATTGACGGCGGATTCTCGGAAGCCTACCACTCGACAACCGGCATTGCCGGCTATACGCTGGTATATCACAGCCGCGGCTTCGAACTGGTTCAGCACGAGCCTTTCCTGAATGCCGAGGACGCTATACTCAGAGGGACAGACATTAAATCGACCACGCAGCTGGTGGAGATGACCTCTCACCGCATGAGGGTGAGCGATACGGACAAGGGTGAAGAACTGCGAATGCAGATTAACGACTTGCGACAGTTGTTGTACTGCTATCGCCATGGCATCCTGATGGAAATGGCCGACTACAAACTGCTCCATGCATAAGGTACTGATAGCCATAGGGTCTAACGAACGTCAGAGTGTTCACGTGCAATGGGCATCAGAGCGTCTGTCGCAGCTGCTGGACAACATCAGGCTTAGCAGCCGCCTGTGGACTGCAGACGTCAAAGGCAGCGGACGGTGGTATATGAACCGGTTGGCAGCAGGAAACACGCTGCTGACGGTACCGGAACTGGAACAACAGCTGAAGCAATTGGAACAGGCGGCAGGTCGCAATCAGGAGCGTGTCACGCTGGATCTGGACCTCATGCAATACGATAACGACCGCTACCATCTGAACGACTGGCCACGACCGTATATACAACGGCTATTGCCTGACATGAGAGACGAAATGACGGCATTGTGACAATAATTGCACCATAAATTTGGCTCTTTGCCAAGGTTTTTGTACCTTTGCAGGTTGTAAAAGATAAATTGCAAATAGTAAATAGTTAAATAACAAATAAAAAGATGCTTACACTTAAACTCATTACAGAGGAGACAGAGCGCGTCATTCGCGGACTGGAGAAAAAACATTTCAAGGGCGCCAAAGAGGCTATCGATGAGGTACTGTCAGTTGACAAACGTCGTCGCGAGGCTCAGCAGCAGTTGGACAAGAACCTGGCTGAGGCCAAGAAACTGGCTGCCCAGATTGGTGGACTGATGAAGGAAGGCAAGAAGGACGAAGCCGAAGCCGTCAAGGCTCAGGTGTCTGCCATGAAGGAGACTAACAAACAGCTGGAGCAGACTATGAACGAGTCGCAGGACGAGATGACACGTCTGCTCTGTCAGATTCCGAATATTCCGTACGACGAGGTTCCGGAAGGTGCTGCCGCAGAAGACAACCATGTGGTGAAGTCGAACCTGAAGGAATGCGACGGTCACGACACCGTCGGCAACTGGGACGTCAATCCGAAGCTGGGTATTGCCAATCCCCTGCCCCACTGGGAGCTGGCCAAGAAGTACAACCTCATCGACTTCGACCTGGGCGTAAAGATTACAGGTGCCGGATTCCCCGTCTATACAGGTAAGGGCGCTCAACTGCAGCGTGCCCTCATCAATTTCTTCCTGGACGAGGCTCGCAAGAGCGGATATACGGAAATCATGCCTCCTACGGTGGTGAACGCTGCCTCTGGCTACGGCACGGGACAGCTGCCTGACAAAGAGGGACAGATGTACCATTGCGAAGTCGATGACTTCTATCTCATCCCTACCGCCGAGGTACCTGTGACGAACATCTACCGCGACGTCATTCTGGACGAGAGCCAGCTGCCCGTCAAGAACTGTGCCTATACGCAGTGCTTCCGTCGTGAGGCTGGCAGCTACGGTAAGGACGTGCGTGGTTTGAACCGTCTGCATGAGTTCTCGAAGATTGAGATTGTACGCATCGACAAACCTGAGCACTCGAAGGAAAGCCACAAGGAAATGCTGGCACACGTAGAGGGCTTGCTGAAGAAGCTGGAACTGCCCTACCGCATTCTGTTGCTCTGCGGCGGTGACCAGTCGTTCACCTCTTCCATCTGCTACGACTTCGAGGTGTATTCGGAGGCTCAAGGTCGCTGGCTCGAAGTGTCGTCAGTATCCAATTTCGACACCTATCAGGCTAACCGTCTGAAGTGCCGCTATCGTCGTGCTGACAATAAGAAGACGGAGCTGTGTCACACACTGAACGGCTCTGCACTCGCTCTGCCGCGCATCGTGGCAGCCATCCTGGAGAACAACCAGACGGAACAAGGCATCCGCATTCCGCGTGCCTTGGTGCCCTACACTGGCTTCGAAATGATTGACTAATAGATGATTCACTAAACTAAACGGATATGAATAAGATTGTAAGGAAAGAACAATTCTCGGAGAAGGTGTTTCTCTTTGAGATGGAGGCTCCGCTGATTGCCCAAAGTCGCAAGGCAGGAAACTTTGTCATTGTACGTGTTGACCAGAAAGGCGAGCGCATGCCGCTGACTATTGCCGGTGCCGACAAAGAGAAAGGAACCATCACACTGGTAGTACAGATGGTGGGTCTTTCATCCAAGAAGTTGTGCGCTCTGAACGAAGGTGACTACGTGGCAGACATTGTAGGTCCCTTGGGTAATCCTACCCATATCGAGAACTACGGCACCGTGGTTTGTGCTGGTGGCGGACTGGGTGTGGCTCCTATGCTGCCCATCATTCAGGCACTGAAGGCTGCCGGCAACCGTGTCCTCTCTGTGATGGCCGGTCGCTCGAAAGACCTCATCATATTGGAAGACAAGGTTCGTGAGAGTTCTGACGAGGTCATCATTATGACCGATGACGGCTCTTACGGTGAGAAGGGTGTCGTTACCGTGGGTATCGAGAAGTTCATCGAACAAGAGCCGCATGTCGATAAGGTATTCGCTATTGGCCCTCCCATCATGATGAAATTCTCCAACCTGACTGCCCAGAAGCATGGTATTCCCTGTGAGGTATCACTGAACACCATCATGGTTGATGGCACGGGTATGTGTGGTGCTTGCCGACTGACCATCGGAGGCAAGACGAAGTTCGTCTGCATCGACGGTCCTGAATTCGACGGTGCCCTCGTCGATTGGGACGAAATGTTCAAGCGCATGAATACCTTCAAGCGCGAGGAACAGGAAGAGTTGGCTCACTACGAGGAGCACCTCGTCAAAAACACTGTAGCCGAAGGTTCAGCCACTGAGAAAACCACTGACGTCGTCATGGACAGCGACCCCACCAACGATACCATTGCCGTACTGACTGACAGAAATGCACCTTGGCGTGAAGAGCTTCGCAAGAGCATGAAACCTAAGGAGCGCACAGCCATCGAGCGTGTGGTGATGCCTGAGCTGGATCCCGTCTATCGTGCCACCACTCGTACCGAGGAGGTGAACATCGGTCTGACAAAAGAGATGGCTATGACCGAGGCTAAGCGTTGTCTTGACTGTGCCAAGCCTACCTGCGTAGAGGGTTGTCCTGTCAATATCAACATTCCGTCGTTCATCAAGAACATTGAGCGTGGACAGTTCCTGGCTGCTGCCAAGGTACTGAAAGCCACCTCTGCCCTACCCGCTGTCTGTGGCCGTGTTTGTCCGCAGGAGAAACAGTGCGAGAGCAAGTGTATCCACCTGAAGATGAACGAGCCTGCCGTGGCTATCGGTTATCTGGAGCGCTTCGCTGCCGACTTTGAACGTGAGAGCGGAAACATCAGCATGCCTGAGATTGCACCTGCCAACGGTATCAAGATTGCCGTCGTCGGCTCAGGTCCTGCCGGACTGTCATTCGCTGGCGACATGGTGAAGAAGGGATATGACGTATATGTCTTCGAGGCGCTGCACGAGATTGGCGGTGTGCTGAAATATGGTATTCCTGAGTTCCGTCTGCCCAACAAGATTGTGGATGTGGAGATTGAGAACCTTGCCAAGATGGGTGTCCACTTCCAGACGGATGTCATCGTGGGTAAGACCATCAGTGTCGAGACGCTTGAGAAGCAAGGCTTCAAGGGTATCTTCGTAGGCTCTGGCGCAGGTCTGCCCAACTTCATGGGTATTCCTGGCGAGAACGCTATCAACATCATGTCATCGAATGAGTACCTCACCCGCGTGAACCTCATGGATGCTGCCAACCCCACTACCGACACGCCTATCAACCTGGGCAAGAACGTGCTCGTTGTAGGTGGCGGCAACACGGCTATGGACTCTTGTCGTACGGCCAAACGCCTGGGCGGCAACGTTACGCTGGTCTATCGTCGCTCAGAACAGGAGATGCCTGCCCGTCTGGAAGAGGTCAAGCACGCCAAGGAGGAAGGTATCAACTTCCTGACGCTGCATAACCCCATCGAGTATCTGGCTGATGAGAATGGTGCCGTGAAGGCTGCCGTTCTGCAGGTCATGGAGCTCGGTGAGCCTGATGCTTCCGGTCGCCGCAGTCCCGTACCCGTAGAGGGTAAGACCGTCACGCTGGATGTCGATCAGGTCATCGTGGCAGTAGGCGTATCTCCTAACCCGCTGGTTCCGAAGAGTATCGAAGGCTTGGAACTGGGTCGCAAGAACACCATCGTTGTCAACGAAGGCATGCAGTCGGCACGTAGCGAAATATTCGCCGGTGGCGACATCGTGCGTGGCGGTGCTACAGTCATTCTGGCTATGGGTGACGGTCGCCGCGCTGCCCAGCACATGGACGAATATTTAAGAGAAAAGTGAATTTTCACTTTTACCTATAGCTTTAGTTTATGAACGGATTATATACCATCATATTGCTCGTACTAAGCAACGTCTTCATGACGCTTGCCTGGTACGGGCATTTGAAACTGCAGCAGACGGGTGTCAGCAACAACTGGCCGCTCATCGGCGTCATCGCCTTCTCATGGGTCATCGCCTTCTTTGAATACTGCTGTCAGGTGCCTGCCAACCGCATCGGTTTTGAGGGTAACGGAGGACCATTCAATCTCGTACAATTGAAGGTCATCCAGGAGTGCATCTCACTGGGAGTCTTCGCCGTCATCGTGAACATCCTGTTTCAGGGCACTCACCTGCATTGGAACCACATCCTGGCATTCTTCTTCATTATCTGCGCCGTTTATCTGGTCTTTATGAAGTGATTATTCGGAGCTGGTGCCTAAATTTGTATTATGACACTGGAAGAGAAACTTTGGAAGTCTTTTAACAAAGCATTAGGAAAATATCAGCTAATCGACGAGGGTGACCGCATCCTCGTCGGTTTGTCTGGAGGCAAGGACTCGCTATGCTTGCTGGAGTTCCTGGCACGCCGTTCCCGTATTCATGTTCCTCACTTCACTGTTGAAGCGCTACACGTTCGCATGGAGAATATTCATTACGAAACGGACACGACATTTCTTCAGTCGTTCTGCGACCGTCTCGGCGTACCTCTCCACATCATCACCACCAGCTTTAACTCTCAACCTTCAACTCTCATTGCAACGCCACACTCTCAGAGAGAGAACTCTCAACTAAAACAGAAGCCCGCTTGTTTCCTTTGCTCATGGCAACGACGGAAGCAGTTGTTCAACCTGGCTCAGGAGTTAGGATGCACAAAGATTGCATTGGGGCACCATCAGGACGACATCATCCATACGGCTTTGATGAACATGACCTTTGAAGGACATTTTGCCACCATGCCCGTCAAGCTGCGGATGCGGAAAATGCCGATAACCATCATCCGACCACTATGTCTTTGCCATGAAAGCGACATACAGGCCTTTGCCCAACAGCAGCAATACGAGAAACAACTCAAGCAATGCCCCTACGAACACGATACCAACCGCAAGAAATCTGCTGAACTCTTTGCCCATATTGAGCAACTGAACCCCGAGGCGCGCTTCTCCATTTGGCATGCCTTGGAGAATGCAGAAAAGCTGGTGGAGTATTAAATAACCTTAATTGTCAAATAAAGGAATGACAATTGTCATTGAAAAATCGTACCTTTGCGTATTAAGATTTATGATAGCCCATGAAGATACGCTGTATATTGATGATGTTGCTGATGCTCCTGACAGTTTCTGCTGATGCGAAAAAGCCTAAATATGTACGCAAGCAGAAACTGACAGCCGAGGAACAGGCACGTCAGGAAAAGCTTGACCGCATGCTGGCAACTACTGAGCGTGTCTTATTCATCGACAGTTTCGTAGTCGATAAGAACCAATTCCTGCAATGCTACAAGATGAATAGCGACTTAGGGCTGATTAAGCACACGTCTGACGTCTTACGCAACTACCAATATAGCGACAGCTATGCCTACATCAACGGATTGGGCAGCTTGTGCTACCTGTCTAAACATGACACGGACTCTACCAGCCAGCTGTACATCAGTGAAAACGAGGATGGACTTTGGATGAAGCCCTCGCTGATAGCAGGTATCAATGACGACAAGAGCTTTCAGCAGGTTAACTATCCTTTCATCATGGGCGACGGGCAGACGCTTTACTTTGCAGCCAATGGACCTCAAGGCATAGGAGGCTACGACATCTACATGACGTCTTACGACAGCGAGAACGACACCTATCTGCATCCCGTAAACATAGGTATGCCGTTCAATTCGGAAGCTAACGACTATATGTATGTCATCGACGAATACGACAGTTTAGGATGGTTCGTCACAGACCGCCGACAGCCGGAAGACAAGGTCTGTGTCTATGTCTTTGTACCCTCCTCTACTCGTTTGAACTACGATGAAAGTGAATACGAACCAGAACAACTGACGGCCTTTGCGCAGATATCCAGCATTCGCGATACCTGGTTCGACGAGCAACGCGTATTGGCAGCCCGTCAGCGTCTGAAGCAGAAAGGCACTAAGACACATCCCGAACGGAAGGATCATCGTCGGCCTTTTGTCATCAATGACCGAGTATCTTATTATCAGGCATCCGACTTCCGACATCCCGAGAACAGTCGGTGCTACCAGCAGTGGCTGTCTCTCATCGACGAGCAACAGCAGTTAGCGACTTCGTTAGAGAAGTCACGCCGATATTATTCTCAGGCCACTCAGAGAGAGCGTCAGCAACTGAAAACGGAAATACTGACTGACGAGCAGAAGTCACAACAACTGCAGCAACAGATACGTCAAATAGAGAAAATCATGCGAAACGCAGAAAATATATTTATTAACTAACATTTATAATACTATGGCAAAAAAACATTTTCCTGAATCCGAACTCATCATCAATGGTGATGGTTCCTGCTTCCATCTACATCTGAAGCCCGAATTCCTGGCCGACAAGGTCATCCTCGTCGGTGACCCTGCCCGCGTAAACACGGTCGCTGCCCACTTCGACAGCATTGAGCACGAGGTCTCCAGTCGCGAGTTCCATACCATCACTGGTATGTATAAAGGCAAACGCATCACCGCCCAGTCGCATGGCATCGGCTGCGACAATATCGACATCGTAGTCAACGAGCTCGACACGCTAGCCAATATCGACTATAATACCCGCGAGGAGAAACCCGAGCATCGCACACTCACCATGGTACGCATCGGTACCTGTGGCGGTCTGCAGCCGTTCACACCCACCGGTTCGTTTATCGCTTCCGTCAAGAGCATCGGCTTCGACGGTCTGCTGAACTTCTATGCAGGACGCAACGACGTCTGCGACCTGAAGATGGAGGAAGCATTCAAGAAACACATGGACTGGAATCCCATCAAGGGTGCTCCCTATGTGGCCGTTGCCGACCGTGAACTCATCGACCGCATCGCTGCCGATGACATGGTGAAGGGTTACACCGTCGCCTGTGGCGGTTTCTATGGTCCTCAAGGTCGCCAGTTGCGCGCTGCCGTAGGCGATCCCGAACAGAACAAGAAGATTGAGTCCTTCGAATACGAAGGCATGAAGATCTGCAACTTCGAGATGGAGTCATCAGCCCTCGCTGGTCTCGCAGCACTGCTGGGCCACCACGCTATGACCTGCTGCATGGTCATCGCCAACCGCTATGCCCAGAAGATGAACACCGACTACAAGAGCTCTATCGATACCATTATCCAGAAGGTTCTCGACAGAATATGATAAAAACAAGCGCCGTCCTACCCTCTCTCACATTGGAGCGGGCTGGTGAGGCTCACACCATCTGTGCCCTCGCCACTGCCCCTGGCGGTGCTCTCGGCATTATCCGCGTCTCAGGCCCAAAGGCCTTTGACGCGGTTCAAGCAATAGCCGACAAAGACGTTAACAAATTTTCACCAAATTCTGCACACTTCGTCCGCCTCACGGTCAAAAACGCCCAAAATTCAAAACCGTGTTCTGAGCAACCTGTTTCCATGCCAAATCAGGAAACCCTTGATGAGGCAATGGTCACCGTCTTTCACGCTCCCCACAGCTACACGGGAGAAGACAGCGTAGAGATTAGCTGCCACGGTTCACGCTATATCTTAAACAAGGTTCTGGAACTACTGGTGCAAAACGGCTGTCGCATGGCCCGACCTGGCGAATTCACCCAACGTGCCTACCTCAACGGAAAACTCGACCTCTCACAGGCAGAAGCCGTAGCCGATCTCATCGCCTCTTCCAACCAAGCCACCCATCAGCTCGCTATGTCACAGCTGCGAGGCAGCATCAGCTCTGAACTGGCTCTTTTGCGAGAGCAACTGCTACACCTCACCAGCCTCCTAGAATTAGAGCTCGACTTCTACGACCACGAAGACCTCGAATTCGCCGACCGCACAGAACTGAACGACCTTGCGAATAAAATTGACATTCATATCAACCGTCTAACCCACTCTTTCGAGACCGGTCAAGCCATCAAACAAGGAATACCAGTGGCTATTGTTGGCAAAACCAATGTAGGCAAATCCACCCTTCTGAACCGCCTCTTGAAAGACGACCGCGCCATTGTCTCCGACGTTCATGGCACCACGCGCGACACCATCGAAGACACCATCGATATTCAGGGTGTTACCTTTCGTTTCATCGACACTGCAGGCATTCGTCAAACCACCGATCAGGTGGAACAGATTGGCATCGAGCGCACCTTCGCTGCCTTGCATAAAGCCCGTATTGCACTATGGCTCATCGATACTCTTCCGACAGAAAAAGAACTTCAAGAAATTATCGAACTAACAAAAGATAAGTCACTGATTATCACACAAAACAAGATAGATAAAGACAAAACATTAGATATTCCTTTATCTACCTTCTGCAACTTGCATAATTATTCATTCCTACAAATCTCTGCCAAGCAAGGCACCAACCTTCAACAGCTTGAGCAAGCCATCTACGATGCAGCAGACATCCCCACGCTCACCGACACCGATGTCATCATCACTAATGCCCGCCACTACGATGCATTAGTCCGTGCCCGCCACTCACTCTCACGCGTCCTTGACGGTCTGCATACAGGTCTCAGCGGCGACCTCCTGAGCGAAGATCTCCGCGATGTTCTCAACATCCTCTCCGAAATCACCGGCGGTCAAATCACCACCCCCGAAGTCTTAGGAAATATCTTTAAGAATTTTTGCGTAGGCAAATAAGGTAGTCCAAACTACCTGAATATCAGCAAGTTACAAATTTCTCGAGAAACATATATATATATTTAGGAGAAAACCTAATTATTTCATTATCAGTGAGTTACGTTTTAAATGGCATGACAAAAACGACTGTTTTGAGGCCATTTTTCTACCCTATTTCTACCCTCTAGAAAGTTTTTATTTTTTAAAAACGCCCAAAAACGAGGCAAAAAACTTCTTGCCTTGTTCCGAAAACTTGTTGCCGACGAAAACACGGTCATCATCATCGAACACCGCCTTGAACTCATCGCCCAAGCGGATTACATCATCGAGATGGGACAAGGCGGCGGCACCGACGGCGGCAAAGTCGTCTTCCAAGACCCTCCGCAAGAGATTATCCACTGCCAGCAATCGAAGACGGGGCGGTATCTGAAAGATGCCTGTTATGCCCAATTCTCATAATAAATCCCAAAAGTTTCTCCCACATCAGCGCGATGCGGGAGTTTTTTTGTGCCTTTGCACTAGAAACAACTATAATATAGATGTACTATGTCATCTCGCACAACGGACTGGACTTCTCGCCTTTGAACGGCGGACGGCCTGTAGTCGTTGCAGATACTATCAGCGTGAGTGGTGAAGATAATATGAATTTATGGGATGTCCGGTGTCTGTGAGGACTGAGTATGGCTGATGCGATATTCCATTGG
>JAEEGH010010690.1_pt1 | contig 20994 bp, 2 predicted proteins | sample 9134181 | NCBI WGS metagenome assembly JAEEGH01 (sample SAMN16246544, study PRJNA631951) | gut metagenome | biome: gut microbiome; feature: rumen; material: DP-attached | host: Bos | place: Iran: Karaj | collected 2018-10
CATCGCAATCAGCAGAATTACATAAAACATAAAAAAGCGTAGCAGCTATAAAGCCGCTACGCTTTTTCTTTTATTTATCCCTTCTCTTCACTTTCCTGTTCAGCTCTTTTCTTAACAAATATGATAGCTGCACCTACGAGTAGGATCAATGCAAACCATATACTCTGTGCTCCGAAGAATCTCATGCTTCCAAATTTCACGGTTACCATCCACAGGATAACAGATACAACCGAGCATATAGCTGTTGTCGGGAATCCCCATTTCTTTCTCTTAAGAATTGCCAGGATACCCAGCGCAAGTGTTATGAGCATAGCCAGTAAGTCAAACAGTATGAAGTGTATTCCGTTGATTGACAGAGGCTTACCGTCAGTACCCAGGAGCTTTCCATCTTCAGATCTCATCTCACCAAGAACATCTGCCTCATCATAGATAAGTTCGTAGGAATATCCGGGTTCAGCGTCAAACAGGAGCTTACCGTCTACTATACTTGCGTTCGGAACAAGAATGATATTTCCTTCAGGATCTACCGCTACCAGATAGAACTGGTCGAGATTAGCAGGATCTGCACCATCTGCTCCGGCCATCTCTTCTCTGTCTTTAAGGAACGATTCGGGTATATCGAAGCTTATTTTTGCCTTTCCGTTTTCATCTGTGGCAGCATCTTCAGGTACCTGAACGTATCCGATCACTGTAGGCTTCTTATCTTCACCTGTTAACTTATTTATCTGCTCAATTGCGTCATCCAGATTCTGCTTGTCCTTCTTATCCATGTTTTCAGGAACAGTGTCTGAAATCTCGGTCTTAGTGATCTCAACAATGTTGTCATCCTTTGAGTCCTTCTTATCCTCATCCGACGGCTTATTGGTCTGATCCTCATTGCCTGAAGGCTCTTTATCCTTCTGCTCGGAACTATTTACATTCTGTCCTTCTGACTGGTTGTTATCTGTCTCCTTCTTATCCTCATTTGCATTAGGATCCGTCTGAGGAGGTGTTGTGGTATCTTTTGCTACTACTATGGGCTCCTCCGGAGTCTTATTTTCATCTGATGTTGACTCCGTAGGCTCATCACCGCTTGAGGTACTTGGACTTGAAGCAGGTTTTATCTCCTCTTCGTAGCCAAGAGCGTAGATGGAGAACTGACTTGCATAGAGGTAAACAAAGCTATCTCCAATATAGAAGGTTCCATCCTGATAACCTCCACTTGGCTCACTGCCAAGCTTGGTAAGTCTGCTAACCTGATTCTCATGGCACCTGTAAATTACAGGATTGGCTCTGCTGAAAGGAATAGCAATCTTAAGTACAATGCTGTTACTGTTACCAAGGTTTGTGGTAGATACGCTTGTCGGTAATCCTGTAGCAGCATCCAGTTCCGTTACTGTCTTAAGCAATGTGATATCCAGGAACATATCAATATGAACGGTCGGATCCAGAATGTTCTGAATCTGAACTACGCCATAATCGCTCGGAGAATTATCTCTTTCTACCTGCAGTTTAACCTCAATGTTCTTTTCACCCTTTGCTGCTGCCAAAACTTCATCCTGATTCATTTCAATTATTTCAGGAAGTCCGTCTACTGCTACGCTAGGTGTACCGCTTCCCTTAATCTCTACAACATCGGTAAGTTCACCCTTGATCTGAGGGATTCTAAATACGGCACTGACATTTCCACCATTTCTTACTGTCAGCATTCTGGTCTCGGTATACTTGCCGTCTTCTCGCTTAACAACGATGTTGTAATTGCCATCCGGCAGATTTTGGAATGACAGAACCTTATTGGTATTGGCGCCGGTTGTACCGGACTTGCTGGCAATAGCATCATTTCCTTCTTCTACTGTAACAATATAATCAATTTCTTCTCCGTCAAGGTTTTCAACCGTAACGCTGATGGATCCGGTTGCCACGCCAACTGCCGGAGTCTTGAAGGTCATTGTTTCTCCATAAATGGTCTTTCCGCTCTGGTTGATGCCAAAGGCTCTTGCTTCATAAACAGTCTTTTCTGTCAGATTCTCAAGTTCTGATGAGAATGTATTATCAGCACCGACAGCGATGGCTGCATCAGTGAGCACAATCCAGCTTCCACCGGACTTCACGCGGTACTCAAAGCCCTTAAGTTCTGCAGATACAGATACACTAGTCACACCACTAAGAGTTGCTTCTGTAGAATTGAGCACCTTAGGTGGATTGGTCTTGACTGTAAGAGGAGTGCCAATGCTGGTTGCCTTTGCCTTTCCGGGTTCATGGTTTTCATCACCGGCTTCGCGAACCAGATATACGGTATCCTCGTCAACATCAGGTATGATGCCGTTTGATGGTACAGGCTCCCAGGTCTTTCCACCATCTGTACTGTACTCAAAGTGATAAGGATTACCATCTATATCCTGAGTAGGAGCAAGAGATATCTCTTTTTCTCCCTCCTCTCCACCAGGAGTATCACGAACCAGAAGCTCAGGCACCAGTGTTGAAGCCTTCTTGCGAATGAGCCAGTTTACTTTCTTAGGTGTTGTGGTTCCGTCTTCCCATACATAAGCAGGTGTATCTTCAGGCGCTTCATTAAGCGAAACAATAAGTACGTAATAGCCGGCTTCTGTCTTCTGGGAATCCGTAACGGTATAGTAAGCTTCTTCTCCATCTACTACAGGTGTAACAGTCGGTCCGTGTACGTCACCGTCATAGTCGAACTCAACAGGTGTTGCAGTAGGGATGTGTACCAGTGTCTGAGTCGGATTTCCTTCCTCATCCTCAGGTACAACATAAGTAAATACTGCTGTTACTGTCATATCCTTATCTGCAACAAAGGTATGGCTTTCAACCTCATCACCTGTAGCCGGTACAATTACAGGTGCATTCTCATTCTTCCTGCTGATCTTCCAACTGCTGAATTCATATCCGTCTGCTGCCTGTGCAGTAACCGTAAGGCTCTTTCCGGAGACAACCACACTGCCGTCAGGAAGAACAGTCTCTACTGCTGTGTCAGGGTCTGTCATTGTGACGGTTCCTGCTGTCTTTGAAACAGAAGGCTCTACCGTATAGTGAACAGTTACCTTCGGATTTCTCTCAACCGGCACTTCCAGGTAGGATGACGGTGCATAATCGTCAGTTCCTTCCTTTCGAACATAGAGAACATCTCCATCATCGATTTCAGTACCGGAAGGAATCTCCTCCAGAACCATGGTCTTTACGCCATCTTCAATATGCTCAACGAAGTGGTAGATGCCATAAACTTCAGGATTAGTGTTTGTTACCACTACCTTTCCTTCAGGCCCCGGTGTTATAGTGTAACCTTCACCCTGAACAGGTCTAGTCTGAGGCGCTTTGAAAATGTTCCAGGTAAGGGCTGCATTGCCACCATATATGCCCTGTCCTGTAATCTTGATAGGATATGCACCTACGTTTGTCTCACTTCTGGAGCCCTGAGTGAGCACATAATCAGTAAGATAGTGAAGTTCCGTGCCATCCAGGCTGATCGCTGTGGTATGTACGCTGCCATCATAGACAAAGTCTGTTGCTTTCAGCGCTCCTGACTCAATTGCCTGCGCAAGATCCACGTATTCTTTTACTGTAAGTTTTCCTGCCTGATATGTGATCAGGTAGTTAGTGCTATCCAAGCCGGTAGGAATGATGTCATATTCACCGGCGGGCATTGTATTGTCATATTCATAGAAGAATGTAAGGGTTCCATCCAGGAACGACTCATCCTCACCATTTACAAAGCCGCTGTAAACCGCTCCATTATTTACGGGATCCTTGCCCCTGTAGCATTCAGCATCGTTTGCCTTAATGGTGATCGGCTTCTTTGTAATGACAACATCTTCATGTCCCTTTATGATCTCGCTGTTCTTTATTACGTAGTAGTAAATTCTTCTTGAGCCAACATCACGGATCTCAAATGTTGATGGATCTGTATATGCATTGCCGATGATCTCAGCCTTTGTATCATATTCCGTGTCGGAATAATAAATCTGATAATCACTTGGTGCACTCAGATCGTTTCCATCAGCGTCCTTAACAATCACGCTGATAGTGTGATACTGACCGTCATAAACAATCTCAGCACCCTCAGCTCCGGTAACTGCTGAGCCAACTTTAAGGCCGTTTGCACTTACAGTGTACGTTCCTTCTGCAAGCTTCAGAGTATAATAATCTGTCTCTGCAACGTCACCATCGATGGTAAGCGCAGTTGCCTCGCCGCCTTCTCCGAGCTTGATACTATCAAAGGTAATAGCGCTCTGTCCGGCCACGGTTTTATCTGCAGTTGTTTTCAGAGTAGCAGTTATAACTTCTCCTGCTCCATCTGTAAATGCTGTTCCACTGCTTATTGCCTCGGAATCATTTACAGTGAATGTCAATGCCTCCAGGTCATTATTAACTGCAGTGTAATTGTCTTTTGCCTCCAGATTCAGAACTGCCTTTTCGATCACAAAGCCGATCTTACGCGATACACCAATGTAATTAGCTGTATCCTCCGTGGTTACAAGCACGAAGTATGCACCCGGTTTTGTCGGTCTGTCACTTAACTCATTGCCGGCCTGATCAGTATATACAAAGGTTGTTGCACCAAAGGTGCCCTTTCCTGAAAGCTCTGAAGGAGTCTCTCCATATACCCAGCCTTCCATTGCAGGTTCTATAGTGAACAAATTGAATACCTGCTTGATTGACCAGTTCTTGGAACTTGTCTCGCTGCCAAAGGTATAGTTTCCTGCCTTGCTTCCAAGAAGTCCCTGAACAGTAGCAACATAATTGCCAACATTCACTGCCCTATATGTATTTGTGCCGCTGTCCTTATACTGAACAGTAACCTTTCCGGCATCACTTCCTACCATGCCTACAGGAGTAGCCGTGATAGACTTACGTGTTCCGTCATATTCAAATACTGACATTGACCAGTCAAAAGAGATTTCCTTCTGCTCTACGGTAAGTACACCGGTGGCAGGTGTAAATGTATAGTTAGGAGAACTCAGATCACTTACCTGCGGCTCAATTACGTATGTTCCGACATCTGCTCCCGGAGCATATGTATATGTATATGTTATTTCTCCGGTTATACCTGAATTATCCTTATTATCACCGGGCATAAATCCGTTGTAAGTTACGGATGCACTGCTCATCGGAAGCGCATCGCCATAAGTGATGGTCTGGTCAACTGCCTTAACTGTAAGAGGAGCTTTCTCAATCACTACTTCCTTAGAACCTGCAACACCTGCATAATTTGTAGATTCCACGTAGTAGTAAACCGTGTAGTTTCCGGCATTCTTAGGAGCTGATGCGCTCTGCTGTGCTACATAGTTTGCTCCAACCTTCTTAACAGGTACTTTCTCACCCTTTGCATAGTTGGTCTCATCCAGCTCAAGGGTGTTGCTGAAGTAAACATTAGCAGAAGTATCTCCGGTTACGGATACAGAGATTCCGTGTCCTTCGCCATCATATACTGCGGTATTTCCTTCTGCAGTTATACTGATTCCAGTGCCTTTGCGTGTTACATAGTAGGTTCCCGGAATAACAGTCACATTATAGTTGCCTACCTTTGTTCCTGTAACAGTAGCTTTGATTGCTCCGTCATAGGTTCCGGCTGCAGAAGATGATGTCACTCCAACTACGCTTGGGGAGATTGTAATTGCACTCTCATCCTCTTCAAGAAGGCCGTTGGATGTATATGACAGATCAGAAATCGGCTGCTGGTATACTGAAGAAGCATCATTTACGATAACGGTCAGGTTCCTCTTTCCGATAGCAAATGGAATATATCCGCTATCAAGACCTGCGTAGTTATCTGTCGCTGTAACAGTTGCACGCATGTAATAGCTTCCGGCTGCAGAAGGCTTTCCACCTGCTGTTGCCACGCCGTTTGCTGCTCCTGTCTTTGTACCGTTTGTATCAGTGTAGTAGAGTATCTGCGGTGTACCATATTTTGCTTCAACAACAGGAGTAGATGCTGCATCACCGTATGTCCAGTCGTCAATGGAAGGACCCGATGTGAAGTGATTGTCTTTTTCACCACCTCCGATTGCTGCCTGCGTAATATGCCAGGTAAATTCAGCGCTTGAAGAATCGATAACGTAGTTATTCCAGCCGTTACCCCTAAAGGTTACTGCCTCAGCTGTGTAATCGCCCTTTTCAACAGCGTAGAGTTTTCCTGTGTATCCGCTGACGGTAATGGTATCCCCGTCAAGCACTCCTGTTTCAGCAATTGCATCTACCACATGTGCATTGCCATCATAGACCACACTATCTACATTTGTATGATCCAATGTCCAGGTAAGTGATATGGTCTTTGCATTAACTGTAAGAGTTCCGCTGCGATACAGGATCCTTGTATTGGCATCCTTAGGTGTCAATCCCGAAGGAACAATATCATAGATACCTATTCCGCTTCTTGAACCTGATTCGTTGTAATTAGTTGTAAATACAGGTCTGGCTGTTTCAGTACAATCTGCCAGTGTTGCTGCTACTTCCGTATAACCGCCGCTCTGAGGATCAGCCTTAGTAACTGACCATGTATAACCATCCTGATCAGGCATTGTATTACCGGCATATGTAAAGCTGCGATTCTCAGCCTTTACATAGTAGGTGGTAATATCCTCGCTTTCTGTAGTGTGGGCAGTAATTGTAAACGGAACCGGATTGCTTGTAAGAGAATCATAGTTTACTGTTTCAGGAACATAAGCTTTCATGAAGTAACTGCCTGCTTCTGTAGGCTTAGCTGCAGCATAGGTTCCATCTGCATTTTCACTATATGTAAATGTTACAGGCGCTCCGCTTCTTGCAGCTGCCATAGGCTCTGCAGCAGGCATTCCCTCTACCCAGCCGGAAATAGCCGGCTCGATAGTCCAGATATTTGTTCCTCGAACAATGCTCCACTCAGCGCTGTTTCCGCTTCCGATCACATAGTTCTCAGCTTTATCGCCGCTAAGTGCCTTAGCCTGAGCTGTGTACTCACCAACTGCACTTGCCTTGTTTCCGGCGTAGCTTGCAACAAATACCTTGCCTGTGTCTTCCGAAAGAAGTCCGGAAGTAATTGTGGCGGTAATCTGCTGCTCTTTTCCGTTATAGGTAAAGCTTCTTCCCTCAGGCCAGCCAAGACTTACTTCTGCCGGCTGTACCGTAAGTGTCGCAGGCTCATAAATGAAGTCATAATTTGCTGCGCTAAGTCCTGCTGCCTTTACCTCATAATTTCCTACTGAACTTCCCGTATCATACGATGTTGCAAGGAAATCACCTGCCGGGAACGTGATGCAGCTCTCATTATCCGGTGTTGTTAAAAGACCTTTAGGCATAAAGCCATCAATACTAAGACTCTCTTTAGTAATGCCACCGAGAGCTTCTGCTTTGGTCATTCCATATGTTGCTGCTGCAATCTCAGGAAGAGTTACTGTTAAAGGTGCTTTCCTGATGGTTACATTAAAGGTTCCCGTCTCAATCTCATAGTTGGTTCCACAGCATACATAGTAGGAAACCGTGTAATTTCCGGCATCTTTCAGCTTAAGGTTCCTGGTAGCTTTTCCTTCACTTACAAGAGCGTTTACATCACTCTCTGAAAGAGAATCTGCAAGAGTCTGCGAAATACTGTAATAAGGTGTTGCGTTTGCAAGCCAATTTCCGGTCTTTGCTTCCACTCCTACCTCGTGATCCTTACCATCATATGTCCAGTCATAATTTGTTGCTGTAACAGTAATGATAGCCTTGGTCACTTCAAATACCGCGTCATTTACAGTAACGTTATAGTTGCTGTTCTTCTTGTAGGATACCGTGAGGGCATAATCTGAACCGATGGCACTTCCCTTGTTTGCGTTGGTAACCGCCTCAAGCTCCAGCAGCTGTTTCTCAGCGTCATTAAGATTAGCACTTGTAACTGTATATTCCGCAGAAACATCAGGCATTGTCTGATTGTAACCTGCAGTGCATCCGCTGTTTGCGGTAAGAACAACAGCCTTAGGAGAAATGGTAAATGCCTTATCTATTGCACTTCCACTGTAGCATCCACCTGCTTTAGGTGTAATACGAGCAGTTGCTTCTCCTGCAGCATTGTTCCTCAGATATGTAACAGTAAAATTAGGATCGGAGGAATCAACGGTTCTTGTGTTTCCGGCTGCGTCGTGATATGAAACCTCCGGTGTGTATGATATTCCTGTTGCTGTGCCATCCTCAACATCATATACGTAAGATGTCGGACTAAGTGTAAGTTCCAGATCCTCGATATCGGATTCTGTAAGTGCCCTGCTGCCTACAGTGAGGATACCGTCAACGTAATTGTAAGTATAGTTGTTGTCAGTAAGCCCAGATAGACGAATTGCATACTCCCCAACATTGCTTCCTACAGTATAAGGACTTCCATAACCATCAACAAGTTTTTCAACTATGGCAGCTTCCGGGTTCATAGGACCGTCTCCCTCTACCAGATTGGTATAGGTCACGGTTACTGCAGGCGCAGCATCTCCATAGGCTATGCTCTTGTCGTCAGCCTTGACTGTCAAAGGTCTCTTTTCAATTGTCAGTATTGCTGTACCGCTTACGTTTTCAAAATTATCCGAAGCGATATAGTAATTTACAGGATATACTCCGGCATCAGTGTATGAAGGTGCCACTGTAGATGCCTGGATATAATTGGCGTTGTTGATTGTTGACGCACTGTAGTAAATCTTGGCCGTTGAATCCACAATCGCATTGCCATCAGCATCCTTAATAACAGGTGCAGCTATAGTATGTCCTGTTCCGTCATATGCCACTGTCACAGACGCAGCTTCTGATGCAGCAGCTGTCTGCTCCTGAGAAATAGCGGTTCTTCCGACAGTATAGGTTGCCGGATAGGTAGTCATTGTAATATTGCTGTTTTCTACATAACTAACCGTGATAGGATAAGCTCCCGGCAGAGTTTCATTTGTAAGGCCTGCGCAGCTAACAGCAATCTGCAGAGCTGCCTTATCATCATACGAAACTGTTCCGCGGAATACTTCACAGGTGTATGCATCCTCTGCATTTGTCGAGTTTGTAGTCTTAAAGTTATCCGCTGCCTTAGGATAATTACCGGTCTGGTTAAGTGCTGTAACATTTACCTCTGCAGGAAGAATCTTAAAGGTAGTCGTGTTTTCATCAGTTGCACTCTCACCCTCATAGCTCTTAAGGCCGGTATAGTTTGGACCTTCATCAACAACTGCATACATCTTATAGGAACCTACCTGCGTAGGAACATCTGTAGTAGCACGATTGAACCAGGTTGATGGATCAAGCAGCTTAAACTCTACATCCTTCTTGTAATAGAATTTAACCTCGCCAAATCTTGCTGCCCCCTTAGGTGCTGCAGGTGTATCTCCATAGTACCAGTTTCCAATAATAGGATCTGTTGTCCAGGCATTTGCTGCCTTACCAATTACCCATGTAGCAGAAGCTGTACTGCTTGCAATATTATAATTAGCTGCATCTGCTCCTACCAAAGTAAGTGCCTGAGCATTGTATGTATTTGCCTCTGTCTTGGTATTGTTGCTATAACTTCCAACAGATACTTTGTCTGCAGAATATGCAAGCTGATTGCTGCCTACAGAAGCAACAACACTTACAGGTGCTCCTGTATAAGAGAGTGTTATCTTGCCGTCCGTTCCCGGATTTGTTCCATCGCTTCCGGTCCAGGTAAGATCTACGTTACGTGGATATACAGTTACAGTACCGGGTACAAATACCAGTTCATAAACATTAGATGTTACGCCGCCAAGAAGTATCTGATAAGTTCCAACGCCTCTTGTAAGCGGGTTAGATGTATTGTAATTGGTTGTATAGGTCAGTGTTCCGGTAATACCATCAACCGGCTGTCGAAATATCTTGTCTATTAGGCTTGAATTTTCACCATATGTGTAATGTACTGTTATGGTTTGCTTAACATCTTCTATAGACTGGCCATATGTAAGGGTGACATTTTCAGGTGTTACATAAACTACAGTCTTTGATGTTTCCTCTCCTGTCGGCTTATGATTTACGGTAAATTTCTTTACACCTGTTAGCCCGTTATAATCTGTTGTCTCAGCAATCTGAGCAAAGAGTACGTAGTGAGTATCAGCATCCAGATTTGCAACTGCTGTCTCAAGCTCAGCTCCGGTAAGTGCAGTATTATCCTGAAGGTATGCCAGTGTTGATTCAAGAAGTGCATCCTCATAATCAGCACTGTTTTCTGCAACTGAAATTGATAAATCACTGTAAGGAATGTAGCTGTACTGAACCGAGTTACTTCCAAACACAGCACCTGATGCAGGAGTAGCCACTGCATTTCCACTGGTCCATCCCTGAATAGTAGGTTTTAATGTCCATGCATTTGTGGTACTCTTAGTAATCTTCCAGTTAACTTCTGCTCCGGTAAGAGTAGTGTTTCCTGCAAGAACGTAATTGTCTTTATCAGCTTCATCAATATAATAGTTGCCTGCATCAGCGCCGCTAACAGCAGAAACTCTTGCTTTATATGTTCCTGTTGCTGTTGCTTTTTCTGTATATGTGCCTGTAGCATATTCGCTTACTATGACATTATCGCCAGGCAGTACACCGGCTGCGCCATCTGCCTGTACTGACGAGATCGGAGTTGCAACAACGCCCTGCTCAGATCCTGTATAGGACATTGTTATTCCATTTGTGCCCTCAGTAGTTCCATCGCTTCCCTCCCATGTGAATCCGGGAATAGGACGCTTTGTAACAACAAGGTCTGCTCCTGCATATCCGGTAACTTCATAGTTACGAAGGATGCTGTTGATATCCTCCATTGCATCATCTGTAATAGTTGGCATTATCTGGTAAGTGCCAACAGGAGCACCTTTATAATAGTTACCTGATGAATAGGTCACAGCGCCGGATTCAAGATAATACTTGTCTATCTCTGCCTGATCGCCCGCAATCAGTCCTGTAAACGTTAGACTGATAAGCCTCGTATCAACAAGGTCTGTGAGCGACTGACCATAAACAATGGTACGAGGTTCAGTAGCTACAGATATTGCTTTCTTAGTTATAGTTACCGTTGCACTTCCTGTAGCTGCAGCATTGTAGTTATCAGAAACCGCATAATACCAAACGGTGTGTACACCCGCATCCTTGAATGCTACCGCTGTGTCTTTAGTAATGCCACTTTCATTCTTAGGCTCTCCGTTTACGACCGAAGAAGCGAAGATCGCATCTGTTATTTCTGTCGCACTAAAGTATACATGTGTAGATGCTGCATCTTTTGCAGAAACACTATATCTGATGGTATGGTCTGTCGCATCATACAGATAGGTTGTGTTCTGTGTTGAAAGAGTAGGTGTTCCGCCCTTTTTGGTTATCGTGTAATCAGCAGGAATTGCTGTGATCTGATAATCTGAATGAGGTGTGTACTCTACGGCAACAGCATTTTCATAAAGACCTGCCGGATCTCCCTGCTTAACGGTAGTAACTCCCTTAGGCGCAATAGCTGAAAGATCGTCCTCAGCAATTGTACCTTCGGTTGTAAATGCTGTGGTTACATTGTTCACTATCTCATCATAAGCACTGGTCTGTGCCTGGGCCCTAAAGGTAACCTGAGCGGGAACAATGGTGAATGTCTTAACAATTGTTCCTGTATAGTTCGGAACAACGCCCTGATTTATTTCCTCTTGCGTGAAGATATCTGCACATACAGTAACTGTTCCTGTACCTACATGCACATTATCTGCATATGTGATCTGAACATCATTTTCGCTAATGATGTTTTCTGAATGTGCGTTGAGATCCGTTAATGTAACCTGTGGTTTTAACTCACTTCCGTCATAAGTCATGGTAGTAGGAGCAATTGAAACCATAGCGTCTGTCAACGTCTTGGTATAGATATCTACCATGACAGGCTCTACTTCCTTCATGACATAATCGGATTTGTGAGTTCCTGCAAGAGCCACGGTACCTATATCAACTTCCTTGCCCATTCCGGCTCTGGACGAGAACATATCACCGTAAGTTGCTGCAGAAAGGTTTACATCATCTCCTTCAACAGCGCCGTATAACTTGGCTGTTGCAGTAGTAAGATCAACTCTTGTCGTTCCGTTATATTCTCTGTTGACTGCCTTTAATCCCTCTACCTGAATGGTCTTAGGATGGATTGCATAATCCACGGTAAAGGAACCTGTATAATCGTTTATACCGGTTATTGTGATGGTTACTGTTCCTGCGTCAATTGCACTGCTTGTAGAACCATCATTCTTTTCACGTCCGGTCTGAGTATTGGAGTTTTTATAGCTAAGTTTATAGTTCTGTCCCTCAACCAGCGTAATTACAGGTTCATCGTTTGAACCTGCCACAGGCTCAGCTCCACGTTTAACTACAACGTCCGGCTTTTGAACCATTCCGTTATAAACATAGTCTGTACCTGAGAGTATGACATTAAATACTTCTTTGTCTGACGTCAGAGAAGTTCTGCTCCAAACAGCTATTGGTTTTATCGTGTCATTAACTGTAAAGGTCTTTGAAGAAGTATTTGCATTGTAAAGAGTACTTCCGATTCTCCAGCCATCGAAAGTCTTTCCTGCATTGGTCAGTGTACCCTGATCAAGAATAGTGGCAGTCTGGCCTTTCTGATAGATGTTTTCATCTACAGGAACATCGCCTGCTTCAGTAACATCCTGGCCTGCCTTCAGATAAGTAACTGTGTAGAAGTCAATAGTAGTTGTTCCGCCGATAGCAAAAGAATCTACTGCATCTCTGCCATCCACCGTAACCTTTACATTTCCTGCCACATTACTGATGAACTGATATTCTCCTTCTTCCACTCTGACCATGTTCACAGTGGCGTTTCCGGAAAACAGCGTGCTGTCGCCAACCAATCGAACTGTTCCTATGTCAGCACGGCTATTATCTTTGCGAATAATAACCTTGGTTGTGAAGCGGTTGAGTCCAAAGGTAAAACTATGATCCTGTGTAAAGTCTGTAGTACTTCCTGCATAAGTATCATCTACATACAGATCATACTGATCGGATTCTTCTTTTAATCTTGTAATTGTATATACTGCGGTATTTCCGGACGCTGACTGCTGGTTCAGGTAAGTTCTGACTCCGTTAAGTCCGGCTCCTGCAGGCACCATATATGCACTGCCCACCTCCTCTGCTGTCATACCGTTGGTATTTACAGTCAGAGTTGTTGTGTAGAAAGGAACTGTTGCAATCTGTCCATATTTTCCATATACACCGAGCTGTGTACTTACATCTTTACCATCTACCTGAATAGTGTAGTCTGATGTATCGCTGCCACTCTTCTTATAAGTAGTTTCATAAATGTAAGTCTTCGTGGCCGCATCTTCAGATGCAAGGCTCAGTGCAGCACCGCCAACCAGCACAACGCTGCCCGGCTTGTATCCTGTAACTTTAACCCTGATAGTCTGGAAGGCAACATTTGTCGTGCTGAGATTATTGTTGTTAAGACCGCCAAGGGTAACGTTAACTCCGCCTACCTGCGCAGAAGTAAGCTTCTTATCTGAAACATATGAATATACGCCCTTATTGCCGGCAATCTGCTTGCCGTTTATAGTTGCAGTTCCGACATTATCAGCAGTACCGTTAATAGTTGTATTGATGTTATAGGTATAGTAGGTTGTAGCTGTATTCGCATTCAGCGCATTTACTGTAAGGATCTCGGAATCATCCGTAAGACCGCTCTTTTCACCCACTATTGCTGTAAAGGTCAGATTACCTGCTGTATCTGACGGGCAGGAAATCTTCTGGCCCTGTTTATATTTCTGTCCGTTATCGGCCTTGGTAAGCAGGTTACTTGTGTTTCCACTAACGGAAACGCCATAGCCTGTCAGTACCCAATACCTGAAGTAGTGCGAACTGTCCGGTGTGTAATTAGGCAGTGTAATTGTAGTCGCTGTTCCGGAAGTATATGTAGCACTTGCCTTTGAAGGCGTGCCATAGCTACCTGTAAATGTAATTGTGTACGTAGTTGCAGGATAATTGGTCTGTGAACTTGATCCTGCAGAATTATTCATCTGAGCTGTTGTGGCAACATAATTTGTTCCGTTGCCGCCCTTGGATCCTGATGCTCCGCTAGATCCACCGTAACCACCGTAAGATGTCGAAAATCCGTGTGCAGATGTTCTGGAGCCACCACCACTGCCACCGTTGGCGATCTGGGAAGCGCCGCCTCCTCCTCCGCCTCCTCTGGGCACATTGCTCTCTGTATAGTTTCCATCTACATCATTCTCTGCAGCAGTACCACCTGAAGCACCGCCGCCTCCTCCGCCACCGCCGGCTCCGCCGCCGCCGATAGCGCTACCTGCCTGGCCTGCGCCACCACCACCGCCGCCGCCTCCGGGACCTGCGCCGTGGTCACTACTCCATCCTGTTCCGCCATCATTTACAGCGTATCCGCCATTATTATTATCTCTAAATGGGGTCAAAGTTGTATATTGAGTTCCGCCATTTCCGGCACTACCTGCTGAGCCGCCTTTTGCAGTAACGTTTAACTTACCGAGAATGTATACTGTACCGCATGTTGATCCGCTGCTACCACTTCCTCCGTTTCCACCGTTGTTACCATTGTGGCAGCTGCTGCTTCCGCTATTTGCACTAACAGTTACACTGCTTCCTCCGCTTCCACCGGCTCCACCTTGTCCGCCATCACCTCCGATTCCGGCGCCGGCTCCACCGCCGCCGTTTCCGCCACTTCCACCGGAGCCGGATGTAACCTTTGAGCCACTCTGGTTAATTTTGGCATTGCTACTGTTACTCGATCCATTGGTTGCATTTCCTGCATTACCACCGGTAGCAATAACACTTCCTTCACCCATGAGTATCAGGGTAGCGTTGGAAGGCACGTAAATACCCGCCTTACCTCCGGTTCTTCCACTACCGTTTTCACCTGTAACCCTCAGAGTTTTTCCTGCAGGAATATAGATATAAACCGTCGCACCGGAATTGATTCGAAGGCTGGTATTATAAGTGACATTGCTGCTGACAATATATTTGCTGCCGTTAGCAAGATTATTTATGCTGTTCGTAAGTGTGGTATATCCTGTTCCGCTCTGCGCATAGCTAATGGATCCTGATTCTGCGGTTGTACCGTTCTTATCAATTACAGTCACCTTCATGGTGTGGGTTTCACCCGGATTAGGCGTAACTACTATATTATCTCTGATAAACTGCTGTGCAGTTGCCATTGATACGCCACTCTTAGGTGTAGGTCCGTTAAAGGTGATCCTGGAATTATCCGCGTCAAATACAAAGGAGCAGTTATTTCCAACAGAGCCAGAAGCTCCTGCCAGGCATGTAAGCGCTGTAGTATTAGTATGATCAAAGATAATATACTTAATCGATCCGCCTTGAGCCGATGCTGATGATGCATCATCGGATGGGTCAAAACCTGAAATAGACAGATTTGCCATTCTGTAGCTGGTTCCGTTGCTTGTCAGAACACCATTTACATTTGTTCTGACATATCCGTTAATCTCTACAGTCGGTACCAGGAACTGGGCATAAAACTTCATGTCTTCCTTGATCTGAGTACTTGCAAAGGCAAACGTCGGATTCTTGGAACCTTTAGTCCACTGAGTTGTACTCCATCCACTAAAGGTAAATCCTGCCATATATGGTTCTGCAGGCGCTGTAGCATAAACGCCGTCCTGCACAAACGTTCTTGCCCAGGGGTCAGAATCAAGCTGATAAACGCCGGTATTTGTTCCGGTTTCATGATATGAGTAATAATTTAAGATTCGTACGGTCACATTGGCAACTTTATCGGTTTTGTTAACCAAAATCTCTGCGCCGGTAGTAGTAACTCCCTCCATAGTAACCGTGTATGGAACTTCTTCGGCCTCTATTCTCTGATATACGTGCTCTATTGTATAAGGTCTAGTTGTTCCGCTTAAAGTTCCGGGATTCAGAATATAACTCTCACGACCATCACTGATAGAGGTAGAGAATAACTCTTCCTTATCGGAACATGTAATATTGACCTTTACAGTATAGAAAGTAAGGTCAGCCTTTCTGTCTATTCCTCCGGCATTATCAGATACCGAACGGATCTGCTCAGTGGTCTTATTTCCATCAACAAACAGATCCAGGGCTGTAGTATTTTCCTGCAGTATCTTTGTATATTTTGCCGTAGTGGCATTAGTCTCACTTACGTCATTTAGCCTATGAAGAATATTTCCGGCAGCATCTCTTAATTCGACCTTCGCAGTCTTATATGCGCTTTCATCTGTTATTGTTATTTCTACTGTGTGGAAATCAACAGTCTTGTTATAAGATGAAGAATCCCCCTGCTTATATTCAAGATTGAAATCTGTGTCATTTCCGCCAACAAATATGTCGAAAGCACCTGCATCAGTCTGAATCTGCCAGGTATTCACACCGTTAGTCGCTTTGCCGGTGTATTTTGTGGTTCCGTTCTGTCTAAGCAGCACAGTTCCCGGAGTTGAACTGTTGACATCATCAAGTCTAGTTATGACCTTAGCGGTATAATATGGCAAGGGCTTGGATATCTTTAGACTGATCTTAGTTGCATTAAATACCATATCCTTGCCGGTATCGGCACCATTCACATAGATATCGTAGGTTCCGTTTAATACCTGTCCGTTCGTGTAAGTTCCGGCAGTTGTCTGCGCCAGTGTATAAACAGACTTATAGTTCCTATACAGTTCTACCTTCTGTGAACTCCATGCACTTCCATCCAGAGTCAGTTTAACCTCTGCTGTATTCTTGATCTGAGCAAATATAGGATAAACTATCAGGTTTTCTTCAAGAACGATACTCTGCTCTGCTTTATATGCAGTACCTGTTCCATCCTTTTTTGTGTTCCACTGAACAAATGCATAGCCATCCTTGGGCTTTGACAGTTCTGCCTTTGGAAGCTTAACTGAAGAGCCGTAGTCTACCTTAGGCTCGTCGTGTCTTACATTGTCGGAATCATAGTATGTTATTCGTTTTCCATACTGGAAACTTAAAGATTGTGCTTCGATAAATACATAGGAATTAACAGCCCTGTCAGAAATATCTGCGACTGCCATTTTAACTTTAACTTTATCTCCCGGGTTTACAGCCATCTGTGCATTGAATACATTTGATACACCATTGGTTGAGATAGGAGAAATTGACTTATTTGTGAAAAGAGAATGACTTCCCGACAGGCTTGTACTGGTACCATTACTCATCTCAGATCCGCTCTTACCTGCACGAAGATTTGTAATGTTCACATCCACCTGACTGCCGTTATTTCTGGTGATTTTTGCGATATTTTTCCATGCACCGCCATTTACCGATACGAACAGACCAAAAACATCGTTATAGCGCGGGTTCTGGTTGAACTCACCGGAAGCGAATACATAGTTAAAATTAAGCATGTTGCCGTTAATTGGCACTATGGTTTCAAATTCAAGGGAAGAAGTATCGCCGCCATAACTATAGCTGCCCCTCATTCCATCCAGCTGTGCATCCTGACCTCCACTTATATTTCCTGACGTATCAAGGACAATACCCTCACTGAGGCCTACTGCAGATCCGCCATTACTGAAGGTATATACAGTACCTGTGCGCTTCATGTTGGTCATTACTTCATTGATATTATCTGCTGTGTAATTTCCTTCGATGATATGCGCAACAAGCGACTCTGCTGAAAGGTTCTTATCACTTCCAACTGAAAATGTACCGGAGGACGAACCACCTGTAGAAGACACACCGTAAAGAGTGAAGTGTTCAGCTTCTCCACTTACTACACCTGAACCTGCGTCAACTTCACTTTCGAGCATGGTAACCGAACCATCCTCTTCAACTCGGAACAGGTCGGTATGCTCTTCATCAGAACTTGCTATTTTCTCACCACTAAATGTAACTACTACTTTTCCAAGTGTAGTGTCTGGCTGAACCTCTTTTCCATCCTTATCATATACGGTTATATCAACAAGGAATACGTTGACAGGCCCGTACATTCCTGTATCTTCGCTACGATGTTCGGCATCTTCATCAGAATAGATACCGGAAACCTTATCTGCTATTTCTTCCTCTCTTCCACCAACTCTCTTAACCAGTGCATAGGAGTCCTCAGGGAAAACTCCCGGATCAGCAGTAAGAGTAACCGTCACACCATCAACAACTTCTGTCCAGACAAACTTTTTACCTGCAACGATAGTTACAGTGATTTTCGGGGCCTCAACTTCATCCTTTAAAGTATAGTTTTCAGGGAATACAGGCTCGTAAACAAATACATCCCCGACCTTTTCTGATGAGAATGCAGTCTCGCTACTGAGCTCTTCATTTATTTTCCACTCTACTTCGGTAAGAGTTACTGTTTCTTCAATTACTTCAGTAGTAACCTTGGTTGTAGATTCTCCAACGGGTGTATCAGGAGTCGGTGTCTCAGGCGCCGGTGTGGATGCACCAGTTGTTACAACAGGATTTTCATCCGGTTCATCCGGTTCATCATCAGGATCGTCTCCCGGTTCTGCTGCATATACTCTCATTATTCCAAAATCTCTAAAGCCATCAATTAATCTGGCTCCTAAATCTGATGCGTCACCACCTTCTGTGGACTGAGGCGTGCTTTCTCCCGGTGAAGGCTCTCCACCACCGGTTGCCGGCTCAGAATTTACCGGTTCACCATTATTCTCATCTTCGCTTGGCGTAGGAGTGCCGGGATCAGGGTTACTACCTGTATTTCCGGAATTTCCGGGATCTGCACCTCCTCCGGTTTCTCCACCTTCTCCGCTTTCGGAGCTTCCACCGCCTTCTCCTGTATTTGCTCCTGTAGCTGCATCATCAGAAGGCTCAGTTCCATCTCCTGTATCATCAGAAGCACCTGTTCCCGCACCGGTTTCATCGGACGCATCCGTACTTGCTCCGGTTTCATCGGACGCATCCGTGCTTGCGGCGGTTTCATCAATTGAGCTTAATGCAGAGCTCGCATCTTCTGCTGCATCATCAGGAATTATCTCTTCCTTAGTGATTGTCTTCTCAACCTGCATTTTAAGCTCTGTGGGAAACTGTATGGAGTCTTCCTCGTCGCCCTTTAGAACTTCCTGGGCAAGAGCCTCTTCCGGCAGAGCTTCAAAACCGGTGATCACATATGATTCGCTAACTTGCGCTTCATCAGTATCACTGATTTCTTCATTCTCACCGGCATACGATATCACCGAGAAATCTATACTGGTAAAAACCAGCATAAATGATAGTGCATATGCCAATCCTCTGGTTGTAATGTGGTGGTGTTTGGTTTTTTTCATAATTCATCTCCGTGGTGAAAAAAATAATTTCGGACATGGTTATCCATATTCAAATTAATTATCACCTATGCACCATTACACAAACATTACAAAAACGGCCTTCTTTCTGATAATTAGATGAATTGTCTAAACAGAATCTTAAAAGTTTATTACCCTGTAGTTTCCTCCCGGTTTGTGCCTTCCAAAAGACAAAAAAGCATCCCCTTAGCGAATTACTTACGCAGGGGATGCTTGCTATTTACAAAGCTTTATTTAGCTGTCTGTCATCAAGGCATTTCTATAGGGCTGTATGCCATCTTTATGTTTATATCCTGGTTGTAGTTACCAAAGCCTCTTCCGAATATTGTAAGGCCGCCTACATGCTCTGCATTCTCAGGAACCTCGAGCTTAAACTTAAGAGGACTCTTACTTGATATCTTGAACTGATCAATGGTCACATCAGATATCTGAAGGCCGTCTATAAATGTTCCCTTGTGGTTAATAACCAGCATCTTGAGAAGTCCGTACTGATTCCAGTTGGGGAACCACCAGTCGGGAGTAAAGATACCCTTTACATCTCCGAAATCTCCGGGGCTCGTCCAGGTGCCAAGAAGAGTTCCGTTTAAGTAAAAATAGATATCCGAAGGCCATACATTATTAACTCCGGGAGCTTCTGAACTCAGCTCCATGGAAATGCAGATCTCGTCAATCCTCTGATTGGCCGGAACAAAGTTAGGGATGGCGTATTCAACATATCCCTTGGTGAACCAGAGAATATCAGCTTCATACCTGTCGGGATGAGCAAAGTATCTGGTATCGTCCACTTCTCCGATAAGCCTGTTACTGGTTGCAAGACCACAGGTAGGATAAACATTGTAGTCCGAAAAAAGACCAACCTTTATATCCGTTGTGTAGATGTTCTCGCTCTCAGGCTTATCCTGAAGCTCTATAAGGATCTTGTCCAGATGAACAGAGCAAACCTTCTGATTGCCATGACCCGAAGCCTCGGAGGAAACCGTTACAACTCCGCATTCCTCCAGCTTCTTGATGTGGCTTGTAAGCGCACCGTTTGTAATATTGAGACGGCTTGCAAGCTCATTCATATTCATGGCATTTTCGTTTAATAATATCTTAATGATCTCAACACGAATGTCAGAGCCAAGAGCTTTAAATAGCTCCAGGCCCTCATCCAGCGACTTTATATGTAACATAATGAACACCCCACGTTTTATATTAGATTAAAATATTATACCTTTATTTTAGTCTAATCTCAACTACACTTGCAGCAGGAATGTTTAATTTTAATCCGCCATCTGTCTTATAGTCTTCAAAGTTCTTTTCAACAACCTTCTCGGGATCATCAAAAGTATTGAAGGAGTGGGTATCAATGCCTCCTACAAACTTTGCTTCAACAACTTCAAAGTTCTTCTTCTCAGCAAATACAACATCAAGCTCTTTTGCCTCAGAAGGAGACTGATTGCTGACTGTGATCGTTATGATTCCGTCCTTCTCAGATACAGACTCAGTAAGGTCAGGTACCTTAAAGCCATCCTCAACGCCGATCTTAGTAGCTCCTGTGATGCTGCTGCCAAGAAGCTCAGCACCCTGATGATGACGATACATATGGAATACATGATAGGTAGGAGTCTTGATCATCTTCTCGCCGTCTGTAAGGATAACGGACTGAAGAACGTTAACCATCTGAGCGATGCATGCCATCTTAACTCTGTCGCAGTGCTTGTTGAAGATGTTGAGAGTAATGCCGGCTACAAGGGCATCTCTTACTGTGTTCTGCTGATAGAGGAATCCGGGATTTGTTCCGGGCTCAACCTCA
>JAEEGH010010694.1_pt1 | contig 20990 bp, 16 predicted proteins | sample 9134181 | NCBI WGS metagenome assembly JAEEGH01 (sample SAMN16246544, study PRJNA631951) | gut metagenome | biome: gut microbiome; feature: rumen; material: DP-attached | host: Bos | place: Iran: Karaj | collected 2018-10
CCGTTCGTTAAACGCGTTGGCAGATGCTCTGGCACTCCTGGTATTGGAGCGAATGGGCAGTATAGCACAACAAGGGACGGTCAGGATATTCTGTACCGTCTGTACAAGATGGACAGTACGGCTTTCCAGATGTTCGGTTTCGAAATACTCAAGGATTATAACGCCCCGGTATTCAACAGCGTGTGGTTCTCCGACGAGAGTTTTGCCGCAACCGGTTTTGACGATGACTATCACGATATAACCGTACTGTCCCAGCGAGCAAGCGGGTGTGATAATCTGGCAGGCATATTCAAGGCTTTTCCTGTCAACAACGCCAATATGGGAGAAGAGGAATATGCCGTGGTTTCCGTTGTCCGGCCGGAAGACATCTGGCTTGGAAGCTATCTGATAGAGACCACTGGGGACAGGAAGGAGGCCTATTACAAGATCATGGAGACCTATGAGGATTATGCAAAGGACCGTGAAGTATATCTGAATTATCCTTCCTGGATCGACGAAACTGTCGCCGAAGCATGGAAGCCGGCGCAGAACAATATGCGCCTGATGGAAATCTTCATGCTTCTTTCCATCATTATATCCCTTCTGGGCCTGTTGGCCATGAGTACATACTACGCCGATGAAAAATCCCGCGACATTGCCGTCCGTAAGGTCTTTGGTGGCACTGTTGACTCCGAGGTTTGGCACACGATCCGGGACTATATGCTCCTTGTGGGTATTGCCTGCCTGATTGGAATCCCGGTTGCTGTCTATGCCGCGCAGGAGTACCTCAAAGACTTCATTTACCGGCTTGATGGCTACTGGTGGATCTTTGTGGTAGCCGTGCTGCTTTCCGCCGCCATCGCCTTCGTATCCGTCCTCTGGCAAACCCTCAAGGCCGCCCGGACCAATCCGGCGGTGGAATTGAAGAAGGAATAGTTACTTGCCTATGTTTTGCTGGAAACCAATCTTGGGCCTGGGCTCATTCTTCTTCTCTTCAATACGGGAGGATAGTTCCGCTATGGCCAGGTACAGGTTGTCGATCTCTTGCCGCACGTCTTCTGAAAGGTCGTTGACATCTACACCTTGCTCGGTAAAGGCAAAAGGTGGCGCAGACACGTTTCTGTTTGATGCGGTCACAAATTGTGACCGGTTGTTCAGGACTTCTTCGGCGGTCAATGGGAACATGAAATCCGGTGGGAATCTCTTGATATTCTCTTGACGGCTTGGTTCAACACTTTCGTTTCGACTTGGTACAGTTTCGCCAGATCGGAATCCAGCATGACTTTCTGCCCGCGAATCTCGTAAATCAGATTTTGGATTAAAACAATCTCGTCGCTCATATCTCTCGCACATTTTAGAACTATTACAAAGATAATCAATAACAGATTCCGGGTCAAGCCCGGAATGACGAAAATATGAAAAGCTATCTGAAATTTCTTTCCCGCAACAAGTTGTACACCGTCATCGAGGCGGTGGGGCTGGCGGTGAGTCTGGCGTTTGTGATTCTGATCGGCTCCTACGTGGTGCAGCAGTACGAGGTGGCGCATGAGTCGCCGCAGTGGAAGCGGACGTTTGTGCTGGGAAGCGACGAGTTCCTGGGTTTGACCTATTGGGACAAGGAGGAGTTGGAGATGAACATTCCGGAGGTTCAGGCAGCGACCCGTGCTGCACTGTTGTGGCAGCCGGTCGTTCAAATAGGGGAGCAGCCCGTCCAGGCGGCTGGAATCGAGGCCGATGCCGACTTCTTCAAGGTCTTCCCGGAGTATCACCTCTTGGAAGGAAACCTGGAGGACTTTGTGGGCAAGGAGGACGTCCTCATCAGCACATCCCTGTCTCGGAAGATAAATGCGCAGGTCGGCCAAACCATCAAGGTGGACAAAGAGGACCGTACCATCAAGGGCATTTATGCCGATTTCGACGGCACCTTCTTCATGCCCGCGGACATTATCACGAACATTACGAACAGTTGGGCGGTCGAGCAGGGGAAGGTGTTCAACAGCATCGGCAATTACACCACCTGGTTCCGGGTGCGGGAGGATGCCGACCTTGCCGATTTGCAGGCCAAGGTAAAAGCCCTGCTGCACAAGAACTACGACGCCCCCTGGGGGCAGGAAAAGGTGGATGTTTGGCGTGCCTACCGCATGGACGAGGCCTTTTTCTTCACCGGCAGCAGCAACGGCCTCACCCGGACGGGGAATGTCCAGATGCTGCGCCTGCTTACCATCGTCGTCCTGCTGCTCCTGCTGTCGGCCATCTTCAACTATGTGAACCTGAGCCTGGCGCTTACGGGCAAACGGTCCAAGGAAATGGCCACCCGGCGGCTTCTGGGGGCCGAAAAAGCCGGCATCCTGTGGAAGTACATCGGCGAATCCGTGGCTTTCACGGCCGTCTGTTTCGCAGCGGCGCTGCTGCTGGCCGATTTACTGGCGCCCATGGTGAACAGTCTGGTCTCTACCAGCGACCCGGACGAGTTGATGCTGGGCATCGGCGACACCAGCGTGCGTCTTTCCTTCATGATGACGCCGGGGTATATCCTGGCGTACTTGGCCGGCATTCTGGTCCTGGGCATCATCAATGGACTGCTCCCCGCTTTCGCCGCCTCGCGCTACGAACCCATCGACGTGATCAAGGGCACACTTCGGCGCCGGAACAAGATGATTCTGAACAAAGTGTTCATCGTGGTGCAGAACGTCCTTTCGGTCTTCCTGATCGCGATGGCCCTGGTGATGGAAGTCCAGATGCGGCACATGTTGACAAGGCCGATGCACGCTGCCACGGACAATCTCTATTACTGCGAGTTTTCCGCCCCGAGTTATGATGCGATGAAACTTTTCAAGGACAAGGTGGAGCGTTTGCCTTTCGTGACGAAAGCGGGCGTGGGGCGCGGCATTCCCGGTCTCATCAACATGACGATGGGAATCAAAGTGGACGAGGAACATCGCTTGGATATGCCCGTCATCATCTGCGACACCACCTATTTCCAACTGCTGGGACTGGAAGTTGAAGAAGACTTTGGGCATCCACTGCTCCATTCGATGTGGATGAGCCGTTCCGCCTTCAATGCAGCGGCGGTATCGGATACATCGACCGTTTTCCCTCGACGGATCCGGATGAACGGCGCCCAGCCGGAGTTCATCGGCGGTATTGTCCACGATTTCCCTGCCCGGCCGGCGTCGGAAGGCTCCATCAATCCCAACGGCAGCATCTTAGTCAGCCCGGCGGAAGAACTCTACTATGCCCATTGCCTCCTCATCGGCACCACCGGGGAAGACAAATCCTACGAGGAGCAGATCCTGCAGGCCTACCGGGAATTCCGGCTGGAAACCTCCGGCGTTGAAGAACCCGCCTGGCGGTACGGTTTTGTCCGAGACATCAACCGCAAGCAGTTGGCTCCCGTTCAACGGACCCTGCGCCTGGTGGAACTCTTTGCGGTCCTTTCCGTGCTGATTGCGTTGTTGGGTCTCCTGGCGATGAGTACCTATTTCGCCGATGAAAACACCAGGCAAATTGCGGTGCGGAAGGTTTTCGGATCGGATGTCTCGCACGAGACCTGGCGGAATGTCCGCAGTTACATGGTCCTGACCGGCATCGCCTGCCTGATCGGCATTCCGCTGGCCATCTGGGCGGCACGCCTCTATCTGCAGCGCTTCGCTTACCGGGTGGAAGGCTACGGCTGGGTGTTCATCGTGGCAACCCTCGTCTCCCTGGCCATCGCCTTCAGCACAGTCCTCTGGCAAACCCTCAAGGCTGCGCGGACGAATCCGGCGGTGGAACTCAAAAAAGAATAGATTCTTCGAGTGAACCGTTTTTTTCTTTAACTTTGCTTATAACTGAACGTTGGCCATATCATGAAAACAATCAAGACGGTTTTGTTGGGACTTCCCTTGTTCCTTTTTGTGGCTTTGCAGACGGCTGTGGGGCAGGATCTGAGCCAGTTCAAGGCGCTGGGTGATTCGGCGTATCGGGCGTCGGCGGAATATATGGACGGGAACAGGTATCAGAAAGACGCCGTGCTCTTCATGGACATGGTGGCGGATACGCATCCTTATCTTGTAAAGCCTGAGCGCCGTGCGGAATGGTTCGCAAAGAAGCCGGCGCTTCTGGAGCAGTGCAAGGCTCTCGGGTCGGATGAGGCTTTTGTCGATGCACTCATTGAGGTCCTGGGCCCGTTGCATGACAAGCATACGGACCTCACGACGGTCAAGCGTCTCCAGGAGAGCCGGCAGCCGAAGGAAGCCGGCAATCAGCAGGCTGTGGAAACCGGCGCCATCGACAGGGAACACATCATGCGCCCGCATGCGTCGTACTATGATTTCCAATTTTTCCCTGAAAAGAGCATCTGCTATCTGCAGTTCAACGTTTGCGCCGATGCGCCCGACAATCCCTTCGGCCCGTTCCTGGACACCATGTTCGCGCAGATGGAAGCGGAAGGGATCCGGACGCTTGTCGTGGACGCGCAGTACAACGGCGGTGGCAGCAGCCGGCTGTGCGACCAACTGATCCAGCATCTGCTTCCGATGCGGGACCTGAAGAACTACACGACGTACATCCGTTTCTCCGACCTCATGGCCCTGTACAATCCCAGGATTGCCGCCGTCAAAGCCCAATGGGTAAGCGACGGCCATGGAGACGAACTGTATCAGGTCCCCGGGCAGACAATTCCCGCTGACTATCAGCAGCCCCGGATTTACGGAGGCAAGGTGGTCTTCGTCATGGGCCCGAAAACCTTCAGCAGTGCCGGAATCCTGCTGACCATCGCCCGTGACAACCAGATTGGCCCCGTCATCGGCACGAAATCCACTTTCTCGCCCTCCCATTACGGAGAAATCCTGCCTTACCGCCTCCCGAACACCGACGTCCTGGGCACCATCTCCTGCAAGTTCTTCGCCCGCCCCGATGCCGCCACCGTCGATGATCCCTGCATGTATCCGGATGTAGAACTCAATCTGGACGACAAGGACGCCGCCTGGCAATATATCATCGACACGTATGGCCGTTGAGCAGGAATGCATCGTCGTCCGGCCGTTCGAAAAGGGCGATGAGACCGTGATGGCCCAAATGATTGCGTACACGCTGAGAGTGAGCAATCGGGACGACTATTCCCCGGAGTATCTGGAGGACATAGTCGGTCATTACCCTCCGGTCTTCTTTTCTGAGCACGCAGATGATTCTCATTTTTATGTGCTCTGTGACGGGAAGCGGATCATCGGCTGCGGCGGCATCACCGGCCACTGGGGCAGCCCGACGGAGAGTTACGTGTTTTCCGTCTTCGTCCACCCCGACTACCAGGGCCGCGGCCTCGGCAAAATAATCATGGAAGCGCTGGAATCGGACGAATTCTTCCGTCGCGCCTCCCGGACCGAACTCAATTCCTCCATCACCGCCGCCGGCTTTTACCAAAAACTGGGTTACGCCTTCAAAGACGGGATAACCACCCCTGACGAAGCGGGCGTCATCAAGATGGAAAAGAGACAGGCCCGGCAGAACGGGCTGGGGTGTTCAACAGATTACCCCAACGCTTAACCCGAAATTCACGGAGCGTGTCGATATGCCACTGGGAGGCTAGGTAGCGGTCGCGCGCGCCCCGTGAGGCAAAATCCCCGCACGGAGCGTGGAGGGGTGCCATAGAGAGTGGTCTGAAGCAGAGTGCCGCGCTTCGTGAATTTTGGGTTGGGGAGGTGGCCGGCAGGTGCGGCCTACAACTTGTCCTTGGCCTCGTCGTAAACCAGGCCGCAGAGCCGGATGATCTGCTTGATGGAACTGTTGTACCGGGAGCGCAGTGTTCGGGCCAGCCGGAGACGCTGTTGCGTGTTCAACCCTTTGATGCTGTTTGCCCCATACAGTTCTTTGCACAGTTCGTTCTTATGCTGTCGCATTTCCTGCATCGGGATGGAAAGGAAGGAGATGGAGCCGCCGCGTGCTTCGACATCTTCCTCCTTTGTGATGCACATAAAGTAATTGAAACTCTTGCAAGTCTTGAAAATCCTTTCCACAATCTCGTAGGAGACATATTCGCCCGGAAAGATGAGGCGGTCGATCATCCGTACTTCCGGCGATGCATGTTTTCTTGTCCGGAGCACTTCCCGTCGCTGGTTCAGACCCATTTCCATGGAACAACTTTCATCTACGGGGCATTCTATCCAGTGGGGCGAACACCAGAAACCCGGCCGTTTGAAGTAGAGCGGGCCGCTGGACCAGGGATAATCCAGGGCATTGTAAGGGAGTCCGCCCACCGGGGCGTTTTTCAAGGTGTAGCAGATCACTGTTTTCAGATAGAAATCATTGTCCACGACCTGGTGGTTGATTGGAACAGATTCCAGTTTGTGGCTTTCCTTGTGCTTCACGGATATATACCACGATGTCCGTTTCACATAGTCGTGCATGAACCGGTTGCATTCGTCAAAGTCGCCATACAGGACGAAATGCACGTGGGTATCCATCAGGCAGAAGGCCAGGATGACGACTCGATAGGCCTGCAGGGTGATGAAAACGCGGTTCATCCCGTCGATGAAATCATCGTCGTCTTCAAAGATGGCATCAACGGCGTTCCCGTCGGTACTGAAATGCCAACAATTCTTAACGGGTATGTTCTTTCCTTTGACGAACGGGGCGTCGAGCCCGAGATCAGAAACGATCTGCCTGAGCAGTTCCCGAGTTATCTTCATCTTCGTATCCAGCGCCGCTAGTGGCTGCCCGACGACAAAGATAACAGAAGCAGACCATATCTGCAACCCGAAATTCACGGAGCGTGTCGATATGTCACTTACGCGCTAGGTGGCAGGTGGTTGCGCTCCGTGAGGCAAAATCCCCGCACGGAGCGTGCTGATGGGCCATAGAGAGTGGTCTGTTGCAGAGTGCCGCGCTTCGTGAATGTCGGGTTGGTGTTGCGGGGGGGGGGGAAAGTCGGGTCGATGTTGCGACGCGAGTGAATGCCGGGTTGGTGTTGTGGGGAGTGTGAATGTCGAGTCGGCGCTGGGGAGGTGTGTGAAAGTCGGGTTGGTATTGGGAAGGAGTGTGGACCGACCCGCGTTATTCCGCGAGAATCTTTTCCGTAGCCTCCCAGAGGGCGAGGTCGAGGTCGGGGGCGAGGTAACGGCGCGGGATGGGGCGGTTGGTGCGGCCTGCGAAGTAGTGGCCGGTCAGGTTGGAGGAGAGGGCGGACAGGGCGGGACGGACGCCGGATCCGGGGGATTTGCAGAAGGGTTTAAAGAGGGCGTCGGCGAGGGGATCGTACCAGTGGCCCAGGTCGATCATGCCGGAAGCGACGATGCCGGGGTCGGACACGTTGATGCGGAGGGCGGGGTGGCGACGCGCGAGTTCCTGCGAGAAGGAAAGCAGGGCGCGTTTGCTGCGGGCGTAGGTGCCTAACTGACTGAACGATTCCGGGGAAGGCCGCAGGGAATCCGGGCCGATGCGGACGAAGCGGCAGGTCAATGACACCATGTTCACGATGCAACTGCCCGGAACCATCTTTTCCACGAGCAGACGGGTAAGCAGCCAGGGACCGAAGTAATTGACTGCGAAGGTGTTCTCCAGCCCGTCGGCAGTCAGGGCGTATCCCCGCGAAATCGCGCCGGCGTTGTTGAAGAGGGCCGTGACCGACCCGGGCAGGAAGGAATCGACGAACCGCCGGACGGATGCCATGGACGAAAGGTCCACTTCCCTGATTTCCAGCACGGCGGACGGAACGCGTCCCACAATGGCGTCCCGGACGGTTTCCGCCTTGGCGCGGTTGCGGCAGGCCATCAGGACGGCGCGGCCCTCCGCCGCGAGCGCCTCGGCCGCCGCTACTCCCATGGCGCCGGTAGCGCCCGTCACGATGGTCCAGCCACTCATTTCCACCGTTCTTCGGCCTTCTCCACTTCCCGTTTCAGGCTCGCCGGCAGGTTCTCTACGCAGCGGTTGCACTTCATTTCCAGCGTGTACATCCGGCCGATGCAGTAGTTCGAGTGGCCGCAGGCGCTGCAGGTGACGGCTCCGTCACGGAGTTTGTTCACAAAATCGGTATCGTGCACCAGGGCGCGGGCCATCTGGAGCCCCTGGAAACCTGATTCCAGCACCTCCTCCATCTTGGCCAGCGACACCAGGCCACCGACATAGATAAGCGGCAGTTTGACCGCTGCGCGGAACTCCTTGGCATCCTCCAGGAAATACCCTTCCTTGTAAGGGACCGTCGGAATGATGATCCGCCCGGCCAGGTGCAGCATCGCCTTGAGCCACCAGAACTTGCGCATGTCCATGTAGTAGGCCAGTGTCCTGATGGGCATCGCCCCGCGCATCACCTCCATCGGTGCCTTGCTGACGAAACCGGCGGACAGGACGATGGCGTGCACGCCCAGCCGCTCCAGTTCGCGCGCGACTTCCAGGCATTCCTCCCGCTGCATCCCGCGCCGGAAACCGTCGTGCATGTTCATCTTGACGATGACGCCCATATCCTCCCCGGCATGCTCCATCACGCAGCGGATGACCCGCTGCATGAACCGCATCCGGTTCTGCAGGGAACCGCCATACTCGTCGTGCCGATGGTTGGTGTAAGGGGAGAGGAACTGACTGATCAGATAACCATGTCCGGCGTGGATTTCCACGCAGTCGAAACCGGCCTCGCGGGCCAGGTCCACCGACCGTCCGAAATCTTCCACGAGCCCGTCGATCTCCTGGGCTTTCAAGCCCCTGACGAAAGTCGGGGAATACAGGTTGAAGCCGGAGGAGGCGCCCACGGGCATGCAGCCGCAGGTGGCCCTATGCGTCATGTTGCCGCAGTGGCCCAACTGGATGGAACACTTGGCCCCTTCCGCATGGACGGCATCCGTGATCCGCCTGAGCCCCGGGACGATCTCTTTCCGCATCCACAACTGGCCGTCGAAGGACAGGCCGCTGCGGTTCACGGACGCGTAGGCAAGGGTGGTCATGCCCACGCCACCCCGCGCCACGGCGACGTGGTAGTCATACAGGTCCTGCGACGGAGCGTTGCCGTAGGCCATGTTCTCGAAGGCTGCCGACCGGATCACCCGGTTGCGGAGGGTGACCGGGCCGATCGTGACGGGCGTGAAGACGGGAGAATCCATAGGTCAATAGATGAACGGGATGATGCGCTTGACTTTCCGGGTGTCCAACTGGTCCGGGAATTCCCGGTTGTACAAGTCATAGATCCGGGCGGCGCGGGGCGCCAGGTTGGCGAAGGTCCACAGCGAGAAGACGGCGCCGGCCCACGACCAGGTGAGGATGGCGAATCCGGTCCATTCCATCCATTCCCCGAGGTAATTGGCACTGGTCACATAGCGGAACATGCCGCCCTGGGGCAGGTAATGGGCGGTGTCTCCCGGTTTGCGGAGATTCCGGATGATGGTGTCGGACTGGATATTGACAAACATGCCCGCGAAGAAGAGCAGGGTACCGGCGATGAAGGGAAGGCTGAGGAACCAGGAGGAAGGATATCGGTCCACCGGGGATACATAGAAGATCCAGCCGCCCTGCATGAACGCGTTGAGGGTGTTGAACAGCGCCCCCATGATGACGATGGCCCAGGGCATGCGGCTATGGCCGTGCATCTGGCGGGGGAAGACGAAGGAGCGGTGGAAATAATGGGCCTCGAACAGCACGAGGAACACCAGCCGCACCCCGTCCGTCCGCCGGTTGGAGAACCACCACAGCGCCAGCATCGCGAGGAACACCGGCACTTCCATCAGGAACCACCCCACATGGTTGTCCACGGAGGGACCCCACTTGGGGTTGTAGAACTTGCCGTAGCCGGCGTCGATGAAATACAGGCCCAGGAAGATGAAGACGGCCACGATGGCCATCACGGCGAGGAAGATGTTGAAGGTGGATAGCAGGCTCATGGCGTGTCAGTCGGTGTATTCCAGCCGGACATTGTCCACCCAGAGGGTGTTGCCCAGGACACCCGTGAAGGCGCCGCGGCTGCCGGCGGTGATTTGGAGGACGGCATGGGTGACGGAGGCGCCGGGCTCGGCCCAGCCCTCTTCGAGAATGGGTTTCCGCAGTCCGCGGCTGTTGACGGCGTACAGCGTCCGGGAGCCCTGCAGGAGTCCCATGTAGTCGCGGTAACCGGCGTCCTTGCGGGCATCGCCGTAAATGACCGGGACGCGGAAGTTCACGATCCATCCGGCGGTGGACTTGGCGATGCGCCGGAAGCCGGTCCCGACGCGGAGGGCGTGGATGTTCCCGTCCTCATCCTCCCACCTTTGCTGGAGGAGGAGCATGAGTTGGCACGGGTCGTCCCCGGGGAACTCTTTCTGGCTGAAGGTGGTGCCGCGGACGAGGACGCCCGTATTCGGCATCTCCGCCTTTACGTCAAGCACGAGGGCGGAAGGCCGTTTGGTGAAAGGAATGCCCCAGTCCATGAAGGCGTAGGGGTTCTTGACGCCCGTGACAGGCTCCAGCATCCGGCCCCAGTAGAGGGCGCCGGTAGCCAGCACTTTGATCTCCACCAGACCCGCTACCTTGCAATCGGCAAACCGGGTGGAAAGGCGGGCGCAGCGTCCTGTGGGACCGTTGTCCGGCTCGGCGGTGACGCTGGTCTTCGTGACGCCGGAAACGCGGGCGTAAGCGTTGGAGGATGCCCAGATCGTCCGCGAATAGTCATAGACCTTGTTCCCCTCGATGGTTTCGTCCGGGCCCACGACGTACAGCGTCTTGACGGAACCGCCCAGGATGGCCGATTCCTTGATGTGCCGGACGGTCCAGTGCTCGAAGTCCCCATACTGCACCGGTTCGGTCCGCTGGGCAAACGCCGGGAACAGCGCCGCGACAAGCAGCAGGAGGGTTACTTCAATCTTTTCCATAAGGCGGCGATGACGGGCCCCGGAAGCAGGGCGATGACGGCGGGAAGCCAGATGTTCATGAATCCGGGGGCGATGACCCGGCGTTTCCGGAACATCGCTTTCAACGCCCGGCGGACCAGCGACCGGGGCGTCTGGATAATCCCGGTCCTGACTCCCAGGCGCATAAGTTTGTCACTCAGGCGGTACAGGGGAGTCGCCACGGCGGCGGGGCACACGGTGGTGACCCCGACGCCGTATGGCTTCAATTCATACGAAAGCGACCGTCCGAAACTCCTCAGGTACGCTTTGGAGGCAGAATAGGCGGTGATGCCCGGTGCGGGTATCCGGGCAGCCATCGAAGACATGATGAGCAGGTACCCCGAGCCGCGCTGCTTCATGGCATCCCCGAAAAGCAGGCAGGTGCGCGTAATCGTGGTGACATGCAGGTTCACCAGCGCCTGGACCCGGTCCAGGTCTTCCATGCCCAACTCCTTGAAGAAGAACATGCCGGCATTGTTCACCACGATGTCGGGCAGGATGCCCAGTTCACCGGTGCACCAGGCAAAGAGCCGGTCGGCCGCATCGGCCTCGGCCAGATCCTGGAAACGGGCAGTCACCCGGACGGAAAAAGCGGAGGCGAGCCCTTTTCGGGCTTCCTCCAGTTCTTCCGCCCGGTTGCTCACGAGGATCAGGTCATACCCGCGGTGCGCCAGTTGCCTGGCGTACTCCAACCCCATGCCCGAACTGCCTCCGGTAACGAGTGCGGTCAAGGCTACTTGAACAGTTTTTGGGCGAAGACGGTCAGGTAGATGCGCCAGTTGCGCCAGATATGGCCGCCGTCGGATTCAAAGTACTCGCAGGGATAGCCGTGCTTTTCGCAGTATTCCTTCAGGATGAGGGAGTTGCGCTTCACGCCGTCGTCCTTGCCCACGCCGATCCAGAAGAGTTTGGGCTTGGCCGCAAACTGCGCGGCGAGTTCGGGGTCGTTCTCGCCGCTAGGGACGGCGACGCCGGAGAACTGGCCCACGTAGCCGAAGGTGCCGGGGTAGCGGCGGGACAGGCGCGAGGACTGGCGGCCGCCCATCGACAGACCGGCCACGGCGCGGTTGTCACCGCCCTTCCTGACGCGGTAGTGGCTCTCGATGAACTTGATGACGTCCGGGAAACTCTCCTCGATCTCGGCGGTGGAGTCGGAGCGGCTGTTGGCCATCGTGGGCTGGAACATGTTCACGGCCGCGCCCGGCGAGGCGCTGTTGAAATACACGCCGTTGGGCATCACGACGATCATCGGCCGGGCCTTGCCCTCGGCGATGAGGTTGTCCATGATCTGGGCGGTGCGGCCGAGGTCCAGCCAGGCGTCTTCGTCGCCGCCGGAACCGTGCAGCAGGTACAGGACCGGGTACTTGGCCTTGGGATTGTCCTCGTAGCCGGCCGGGGTGTACACCGACAGGCGGCGCTTCATTCCCAGGGCGGGGCTGTCGTACCAGACGTGGGCCACGGAGCCGTGCGGGACGTCGTGGACCTCATAGTACCAGCCCTTGTCGCCCTTCTCGGCGCTGAGGGTGAAGATGTTCGTCCAGGTGGCGATGTCGCGGTTCTGGTAGATGTTGTTCGGGTCCATCGTCCGGACGCCGTCCACGATGAAACTGTAGGAGTACAGTTCGCCGGTGAGCGGCTCCGTCGTGTAGGTCCACATTCCGTCGCGGCCTTCCTTCATGTCCACGCGTCCGGGCAGGAAATCGCCCTGGAGTTGCACGGAAACGGCCTTGGGACCGCGGTAACGGAAGGTGACCGAGTGGTCGGGGTTGATTTCGGGGGAGGTGATGCCCGAAGCCGGGCCCAGCGCCTGCTGGGCGGAGGCGGCGGCACCGACGAGCAGCGCGGCCGCGAGGATAAGAGTCCGTTTCATATGCTTGGGTTACTTGATCAGGAGGACACGGTGCGCGGGCGTCTCGGAAGCGGCCGCGTCCGCGGTGGCGGTGCAGCGGATGTCACGGGAGGAAGCGCCGAACAGGAACGTGTAGGTACCGGCATCGACCTTCCAGGCCGAGGCGGACTCGTCGAAGGAGGCGAGTTCGGCGGTGGGGAAGGAGAGGGTGAGGGTCTGGGATTCACCCGGGGCCAGTTCCTTCGTCTTTCCGTAGGCCTTGAGTTCCTTGACCGGCTTGTCCAGGGTACCGGCCGGTGCGCTCACATACAGTTGGACGGCTTCCTTGCCGGCCACGGAACCGGTGTTCTTGACGGTCACCTTGGCGGTGACGGTCTTGCCGTCGTTGGAAACAGCCGGCTCGCTGTACTCGAAGGTGGTATAACTGAGACCGTAGCCGAACGGGTAGGAGACGGCGAGGTCCTTCTTGTCGAACCAGCGGTATCCCACGTAGATGCCCTCTTCGTACTTGGTGACGTCCACATCCTTCTGGCCGACGTCCTCGCGGCGGTTCACGAAGTACACGCCCGTGTCGGAGTCGATCGGGAAGTTCGCGGAGGAACCGGCGTCCATGAGGTTCACCGGGAAAGTCATGGGCAGTTTGCCGGACGGGCTCTTCGCACCGGTGAGGATGTCGGTGACGGAATTTCCGCCTTCCTGACCCGCCTGCCAGGCGAGGAGGACGGCATCTGGGATGTTCTTCCAGGAAGCGGTCTCGATGACGCCGCCGATGTTCAGGACCACGACCACCTTCTTGCCTTTGGCGTGGAAGGCGGAAGTCACTTTGGCGAGGAGTTCGCGCTCCTTGGCGGACAGCACGAAGTCGGCGCTGGTACGGTCGAAGAACTCGCCGGAGTTGCGGCCGAAGGTGATGATGGCCAGGTCATTGGCCCGGACCGAGGCGGCCAGTTCGGAGGCGGTGGGAACGAGTTCCGAAGGGCGCGGCATCGGATAGAAGGCGGAGAGCCCGTCGTCGGGGAGGCTGGCCTTGAAGGCGGCCGCTTCGTCGGCGATGTGCTTCAGGGTCGCTTCCTTGTTGCTCTCGTCCACATTGAAACCGGCGTTCTTGAGGCCGTCCAGCAGGGACACCGTGTAGGCGCGGTTCACGTTGCCGGAACCGGTACCGCCGGCGATGAAGTCAAAGGAAGTGCAGCCGAACACGGCCACGTTCTTGACGTCCTTCAAGGGCAGGACGCCGTTGTTTTCCAGGAGTACCATGCCTTCTAGGGCGCTCTGGCGGGTGACGGCGGCATGGGCCTTGAGGTCGGGCTTGTTGGAATAGGCGTAGCCCTTCACCTTCGGGCTCTTGGCCACCAGTTCCAGGCCGCGGCGGACGCAGATGTCCAGTTCGGCTTCGGAGAGGGAACCGTCCTTGATCGCGGCGATGATCTGGTCATACTGCCAGTCGGTGCCCGGCTGGAGCATGTCGTTGCCGGCGGCGATCTGCTCGGCACCGTTGTCACCGCCGTACCAGTCGGTCATCACCAGGCCCTTGAAGCCCCATTCGTCGCGAAGGACGGTGGTGAGGAGGTCCTTGCTCTGGGAGGTGTAGGTGCCGTTGATCTTGTTGTAGGAACTCATCACGGTCCAGGGATCGGATTCCTTGACGGTGATCTCGAAGCCCTTCAGGTAGATCTCGCGCTGGGCGCGCGGGGAGATGACGGCGTTGTTCCCCGTGCGGTTCGTCTCCTGGTTGTTGTAGGCGAAATGCTTGATGGAAGTGCCCACGTCGTTGGACTGGACGCCACGGACATAGGCGGCCGCGGTCTTGCCGGCGACGACCGGATCCTCGGAGTAGTACTCGAAGTTGCGGCCGTTCAGCGGGTTGCGGTGGATGTTCAGGGCCGGGGCCAGATAGACGTCGGCGCCGTACTCATGGACCTCTTCGCCCATCGCCTTACCGACGTTTTCTACCAGTTCCTGGTTCCAGGTGGAAGCCAGCAGGGTGCCGATGGGGAAGTGCGTGCAGTAATAGGTGTTCTCGTCGCCTTCGCGGGTGGGGTCGATGCGCAGGCCGGCAGGGCCGTCGGCCAGGACGATGCCGGGGATGCCCAGCCGCTCGATGGGATAGGTGGTGCCCGCGGCACCCGGGACGATCTTCTTGGTCGCGCCCACCACGGCGGAACCGCCGTCGGAGCCGGCCATGCCGGTGCCGATGACGAAATGGGCCTTTTCCTCGAGGGTCATGGCCTTGAGGACTTTGTCGATCGAAGATTTCCCGAGTTGGGGATCCTTGCATCCGGCGAGGGCCAGGACGGCGGTGGAGAGGAGGAAGATTTTTTTCATATTGGAGATATTGGTTATAAAGTCGGTTTTACAGGGAACAAAGGTACGGATAATTATCTTTTCCATTCTTACTTGCTTGTTAAATTATTATTTCCGATGTTTGCATTTAGCAAACAAACACCGATATGAAGAAGTTTTTCCTCGTTGCCTGGACCCTTTTCGCCGTCGTGACGGCCTGGGGCCAGAATCCTTATCTCCCCCTTTGGGAGCACATCCCGGACGGCGAACCCCGCGTGTTCGAAGACCCTGACCAGCCGGGAAAATACCGCGCCTACATCATCGGCTCGCACGACCTGACCTACACCGCCTACTGCAGCGGAGACATCCGCATGTGGTCGGCTCCGGTGGAGGACCTGAGCCAGTGGCGCGACGAGGGAATCCTTTTCTCCTGGTTCGTGGACGGACAGTGGGACACGATGTATGCGCCCGACCTCGTGGAAGTGAAGGACCGTGTCACGGGTAAGAAGACCTATTATCTGTACCCGCACTCCCGCGGACGCGGCCGTGTCGCCACCGTCTGCAAGTCCGACCGGCCCGACGGCCCGTTCGTCCCCGTGAATGTCACGGAGGACGGCCGTGGCGTCCTGCCCGGCTCCCTCATCGACTTCGACCCTTCCGTCTTCATCGAGACCATTACGGACAAGAAGGATCCGGATTACGGGATCGGCTACCGGGCCTATGTCTATTACGGGTTCCAGCACTCGACGGCCTGCGAACTGGACCAGAACACGATGTATTCCATGAGGCCCGGTACCGAACTCCATGACTATTTCATCCCGGCCAGTTCCCAGTACGGCCAGGTCCGTGATCCCGAGGGAACGCAGTATCCGGCGCTGTACAAGGGGCAGAACCCCGGCGACTTCAATTTCTTCGAGGCCTCCAGCATCCGCAAGGTGGGCAACAAGTACGTGATGGTATTCTCAGGCTACAGTGGCCCGGATTACGGTCTTTCCTCCACGAATTCCGCGCTCCGCTATGCCTTCGGCGACTCTCCGCTCGGTCCCTGGCGTTCCGGCGGCGTACTCGTGGACTCCCGCGGCGTGGTTCCCGATGAGAACGGGGAGCATCTGACCACTTCCAATGCTGCGCACAACACGCACGGCTCCCTCCAGGAAATCAACGGTCAGTGGTACGTGTTCTACCACCGTCCGCCGCGCGGCTTTGGCAACGCCCGGCAGTCGATGGTCGCACCCGTGAAGATCGAGTGGGACAACAAGAAGGTGGCCGACGGGGGACAGGTGCGCATCACCGCCTACGACCCGTATGCGAAGGACAATGTCTGGACGGCATCCGCCGCGGACGGGACGACCTATACGGGCGCGGAAGTCACGAGCGAGGGATTCCAGGTCTTCGGCCTGCCTCCGTACGCCTACTATTCCGCCGGCTATGCCTGCTACCTCTCGGACCAGGAGTGGATGCAGGACAATCATGACGTCTGGTGCAACGACATGGACGTGGCGGGGGTCACCAACGGCGGCATCGTAGGTTTCAAGTACTTCGGCTTCGGCGGTCTGGACAAGTGGGACAAGGGCGTGAATGCCTTCGTCGGCACCAGGAAGGGGGACGGCACGCAGTTGGACCTTTACCTGACGCCCGGCCGTCATGGTGCCTTCAAGATCCACGTGATGTTGGACGGCCCTTATGCCAATGCTACCTGGAAAGGACGTGAAATCGCGGTGGTCGATGTCCCGGACGGCAAGAGAGGGGAATTGCTCCACCTGACGGTGCCGGTTCCGGCCGTAGAAGGCCTATCGGGCAAGCATGCCATCTTCCTGGTGGCGGAGGGTGCCGACATCCAGCGCCCGCAGATGGACCCGCGCTTCGCCGCTTTCGCCGCGCGGAATCCCCGCCGTCCCGACGGCCTGTTCGACCTGCACGGCATCGGCTTCTCCAAACCCGGCGCCCCTTGCGTCCGTCCCGTCGTCCCTCAGGTGAAGATCTTTGCCGATGGCAAGGCGCTGGCCGTTCCCACGACTCCCGTCCGTTTCACCAATGCGAACGGCATCATGGACCAGTTGCACTACCAGGTGTATGCGCCGCTCAAGGAAGATTCCGTCCTGCAGGTGAGCGCCTCCGACCCGGACGTGCTCATCTCCACCGGCCCGGTCGTGAACGGCCGCGCGACGGTCAAGTGCTCTTACAAAGGGCTGGAAAAGATTTACTGGATCAACTAGACCCGGTGGATGGCTGCCCATTTGTAGGATCGACGGGGGCTTCCCCATGGAATTATTGTAACGATAGAACCTGATATGAAAAAACTTGCCTTGACCGTATGCGCCCTCGCGCTGTGCCTGGGGCTGTCCGCCCAGCCGGGCCAGATGCCGCAGAATGTCATCCTGACCGCACGAGCCACCAGTCCCATCGTGTATGGCGGTCCTACCCGCGCAGAAGGGAGGTCCTACAATTTCACGCCCGTTTTCTTCATCTATCCGGATACGAAACTGGACAAGGAGGGCGCGGCGAAACTTCTGGAGGAACTGGCCATCCAGCCGCTGCTGGACAGCGAGTATGGTACGGCGATGGTCGTCAATCCCGTCGGGGACAAGTATGCGGCCGAGGCGGATTTCGAGGCGTTCGCGAACCTGTTCAATGCCAGCCGCGGACCGGGGAATCTCAAAATCATAGGCTTCGGCCAGGGGGCGACTTTCGTCAACCAGGTCATCGCCCCGAAGGCGGGCGGGCAGGTCGCCGGCATCCTGACGGTCGGCGGCAAGCCGGGAAAGACCGTCGATGCGGCCGGCGTGCCGGCCTATGTCGCCGGCAAGGGCGCCGCCAAGGTGGCGAAGCCCTACCGGTCGGCCGTCGCCGCCCATGCCGACGAACCGCTGCTCCGGGTGGTCGTGAATCCGGACGACAAGGCCTCGCCGAAGGATGTCTTTTCCGATGCCTGGAAGCAGGTTCTCGGCCGTAACTATCGGTTTAACAATTACAAGCATACCCATTACGAGGGCGCGAAATTCGGCGAGTATGGCTCTTATGAACTGGAGCCGTATCTGGATTGCGAGTCGCTGGGCATCAAGCGGATCATCGTGGAGCAGCCGATGGGCCAGCGCGGTCCGCAGGGTCAGGACGTCCCGAGGCAATTGTGGTACGAGTACTGGCCTGAGGAACTGCTGGAGGGCGCTCCGACGCAAAGCGTTCCTGTGATGGTGCTCCTGCATGGAAACCAGAACGATCCCCGTACGCAGGCCGAGACTTCCGGTTTCATCCAGTTGGCCGGTGAGAAGCGTTTCTTCGTCGTGGAGATGGAATGGCAGGGTACGCCCAACTACCAGGCTATGGGCCATGACGGAATCGAAACCGTTCTGTATCAGTTGTTTGCCAAATATCCCCAACTCGATCCTTCCCGCGTGTATGCGGAAGGTCTGAGTGCAGGCTCCATTACGGCCACTGCCTTGGGCATCAAGAAATCCCACCTTTTCACCGCCGTGGGCGGCCATTCCGGCGGCATCTTCGGCGGACCGTTCAAGGGATACACCTCCGTCGACATCCTCTGGGCTGAAGCCACCCAGAAGCGCGGTGCCGTGGAGGTGCCTTACTGCTCCGTTTTCGGCACGGCGGACAACGTGGTTCCGTACATCAAGCCCGACAACTGGAAAGACAACAACTATCTCAATGCCTGGAACGCCTACGAGCAGATGAACGGAATGGAGACGGTCCGGGAGATCGACTTTTCCATCGATACGGTCTTCGGTCAGCCGATGCGCGACCGTGAAACCATCGTCACGAACAAGGGCGACGGCATCACCATCGAGACCGGTGTGCTGTACAAGGGTGATGTCCCCATGATCAAGATGGTCGCCGTGATGGACTACGGCCACTGGAACTTCATGCCCACCGCCCGCATCATGTGGGACTTCTTCTCTCATTACCGCCGCGACCCCGAGACCAAGAAACTGATTTATATCCCGTAGTTGTGTTTCCAACTATCGGGTTTTTCCGTATCTTTGTAAGGATAACCAATTCAAGAACGATATGGACTTTACAGCTGAGGAGAAACAGGCGGTCATCAGCCTGATGTGTGGAATCATCGAGGCCGACGGGTGGATCGATGAAGACGAGATCGAGTTCGCCCAGGATGTGTTGGATGCGATCGAGTGCGAAGAGGAGGATTTCGAACTGGGGCAGGACATGCCGCTGCTGCCGGCGCTTGTGATCCTGAAGAACATGACTGACGAACAGAAGGGCGTCGTTTCCGACGTTATCACTGCGACGATCGTCGCGGACCGCATCATCACGGCGGAGGAGGCCGTCATCTTCGACTATGTCTCCGAACTGACGGGCATCGACATCTACCTCGACGAGGAGGAGAAGCAAAAGGAAGAGACCCTGAAGGACCTCGCTACGGAGGCAGACTAACGACCTTGCAATGAACCAATTCGGACATTTCGACGACGCGCACCGCGAGTACGTCATCACGGATCCCGCCACCCCGTGGCCGTGGATCAACTATATGGGCACGGAGGATTTCTTCTCCCTGATTTCCAACACCGCCGGCGGCTACTGCTTCTGCAAGGACGCCAAGTTCCGCCGGATCCTGCGGTACCGTTACAATGGGGTGCCGATGGATGACGGCGGGCGTTACTATTACATCAAGGACGGCGATACGGTCTGGAACCCGGGCTGGAAACCTTGCAAGACACCGCTGGACTTCTACGAATGCCGTCACGGTATGGGCTATACCCGCGTGACGGGGGAGAAGGACGGCCTGAAAGCCGATGTCCTGTTCTTTGTCCCCATCGGCCACCGCTGCGAGGTGCACCGGGTACTGCTCACGAACACCGGTGACAAGCCCAAATCTTTCCAGTTCTATTCCTTCGTGGAATGGTGCCTCTGGAACGCCTCGACGGACATGGAGAACTTCCAGCGGAACCTGTCCACCGGCCAGGTGGAGATCGAGGGTAATGTCCTGTATCACAAGACGGAATACCGCGAGCGCCGTGACCATTACGCCTTCTTCGGCGTGAACCGCGCTTTCGACGGCTTCGATACGGACCGGGAAACCTTCATCGGCATGTACAACGGGTTCAATGCGCCGCAGCAGGTACTTGCCGGCACTTCCGGGAATTCGGTGGCCCATGGCTGGAGCCCCGTCGCCTCGCACCGGTTCGACCTGACGCTCGAGCCCGGGGAGAGGCAGGAGTTGATTTTCGTGCTCGGTTATGTGGAGAATGCGCCGGAGGAGAAGTTCGTTGCCCCGCAAGTCATCAACAAGGCGAAGGCGCAGGCGATGATGGACGCTTTCGCGACCGGAGCGCAGGTCGAAGCGGCCATTGCGCAACTCAGGGCCTTCTGGGACGACCTCCTGGACCGGTTTATCGTGGAGTCCGAGGTGCCCGAACTGGACCGGACCGTCAATGTCTGGAATCAGTACCAGTGCATGATCACGTTCTTCTTCAGCCGCAGTGCCAGTTATTTCGAGAGCGGTATCGGCCGGGGCATGGGTTTCCGCGACTCCAACCAGGACCTCGCGGGTATCGTCCACTTGATCCCGGACCGCGCCCGGCAGCGCATCATCGACATCGCCTCCACGCAGTTCCCGGACGGCGGCTGTTACCACCAGTACCAGCCCCTTACCAAGCGCGGGAACAACGACATCGGCGGCGGCTTCAATGACGATCCGCTGTGGCTCATCTTCGGCACCGTCGCCTATATCCGGGAGACGGGTGATTTCGGTATCCTGGATGAACCGGTTCCCTTCGACAACAAGCCCGGAACCGAAGTCTCGCTGCTGGAGCACCTGAAAATCAGTTTCAAGCATGTGACGGACAACCTCGGCCCGCACGGCCTCCCGCTCATCGGCCGGGCCGACTGGAACGACTGCCTGAACCTGAACTGCTTCTCCGACAACCCCGACGAATCCTTCCAGACCACCGAGAACAAGACCGAAGGCTCGAAGGCGGAATCCCTGATGATCGCCGGCCTGTTCGTGGCCGAGGGCCGCGACTTCGCGGAATTGCTGGAGCGGATAGGGGACGATCCGTCCTATATCGACGAAGTGCAAACGGCTGGCGCCG
>JAEEGH010010698.1_pt1 | contig 20987 bp, 14 predicted proteins | sample 9134181 | NCBI WGS metagenome assembly JAEEGH01 (sample SAMN16246544, study PRJNA631951) | gut metagenome | biome: gut microbiome; feature: rumen; material: DP-attached | host: Bos | place: Iran: Karaj | collected 2018-10
GCAATTGGGTGAAGAGGTAGTCCAAATTGGAGACATCTTCAAACAAACGGTGTATTGCTGGCGTTGCCTTTGAGAAGTCAACCAATATGTAACTCTCGTATTCATGACGGGCAAACTCCTCGGCAACAGTGGATTTTCCGACACGCCTTGCACCTCTGATAAGAAGTGCGGTTGTCCCGTGCTGATTTTGTTTCCAACTCAACATTTGCTCATAGATCTTGCGCCTAAATATTCTTTCTGCCATCTTTTTCTATTTTATTCGGTGCAAAGATAGCTATAAAATCCCAATTAACAAAGGAAAAGAATAAAAAATGCCGAAATTCTCAAAGATTTTTTGGTAGAAAGTGCCGAAATTCTCAAAGATGCGCACCTTATATATGCCAAAAATCTCAATATGTAACAATCAAATTCGCCAGATTAACGGAATATGCTTTTCCTCCATCAATATGTGACCTGAAAAAGGTATGTAACGCAGTTATAAACCTTTCCTAAGAATGTTACCTATTTGTTACTAATAATCATGCAAAATCATTATATATTATTGTACTACAGTAATATACATATATACTATGGGATAATAGCCTAATACGCACTTTTCTGTGAAGTGCCACAAAAAGATGCTTGTCTGCTTTCTGGTGAGCAAAGACAAGACTTTTTGCCAGTCAAAAGAGAGAAGAAAAAGCATCAAAATTGGGTCAGTTGTACCGTCATTGTATCTCGGATGCACTAAGTATCTGGGATTCAACGACGGTTAATAATTCAATGTCGAACTTTGGCTATTTCAGTGCGTATTTTATGGGAAACGTGCTAAAATGCTTACAAATTCACGTTAAACTCTCCAAATCTTATCGTTAATTGAAGTAAAAGTTGTACCTTTGCAGCCGTAAGGCTGCGAAACTGCTAATGCTCGGCAATTGATGCATTGCAACGCCACACTCTGCACCTTCAGGTCAGAGAAGTATCATTGCTCTTGCTTAACCGCAGTTGTGCGGCGTAAACGCCGCTAAAGCGATAAAACAGTCAAGCAAAACAATCGCAACTATGAATATTAGCAATTTTCGTAACAGCTATCTTATCGACAAGGCTTACCGGCTAACACTGGTGAGCGTTACGCTTACAGCATTGGCACCGCTCATAGCGACGCTGGTAGATGGGCTCTTTTCGAGCAATCTGTTGGGCAACGATGCTTTCATCGCAGTGAGTGTAGCGCTACCTATAGTCAATGCAGTGAGCGTGCTGACGATGATATGTGAACGCGGCGGCGCAGTGCTTGCAGCAGGTCAGCTGGCCAAGGGCAACCGCGACAAGGCCAACCGTATATACACGGCGGCTTTGGCCTCGGCGGTGATGGTGGCGGTATTAGCGGCGTTAGGCATCTGGTTAAACCTCGACAGTATCTCTTCGGGGCTGACCGGCAGACCCGAGAGCGCAGCGTATGCCCGCGAGTACCTACAGGTGATCGTCATTTACCTGCTCATCCTGCCGCTAAACAACACGTTCAACGACTTTGCCACGCAGGAGGGTTTTCCGCAGTTAGCCACCTGGGCCGTGGCTACGGGCAGTGCGGCCAATGTGGTGCTCGACATCCTTTTCATCGGTGTGCTCGGCATGGGCATCAGCGGTGCGGCATGGGGTACGGTCATTTCGAGTCTCATCAATCTCGCGCTCATATCGCCCCATTTCCTTAGGGGCAAGAGCCAGTTCAGATTGGTGCGATCGCAGGGCGACCTGGGCGCCATCATCGGCGAGAACCTCAAGCATGGCTTCGGCTTCAACGTTTATTTTATCGTGGTAAATGCCTTTATGCTGCTGGGCAACGCATTGGTACTGAAAGTGGCAGGACACGATGGGCTGACGCTCTTTGATGTATGTCTGCAGATACAGTCGGCCACGTTCTCGGTTGTTTTGGGACTCACTATGGCTGGCGTCTCGCTCGTCACCTACATGCGTGCTACCGGCGACAGCGACGGACTGCGGCGCATCATGAATAATACTGCCAGCATACTGGTAGGATTCTACGGTGTGCTACTGCTGTTAATGGTGGCTGTGCCGCAGTTCTTCCTGTGGTGTTTTGGGCTCGACGGTATCGACCTCGCCCTGGCCCGCAGGGTATTCACCTGCTTTGGCATCTACTACTTCTGCTTCTGTGCCGTAGCGGTGTATGTCACTGTCGTACTGCAACTGGCAGGTCACGTAACGGCCAAGATCGTGCTGGTATCCGCCATGGGAATCATAGCCTATCTGAGTATGCTTGGCCTTTCGAAGGTCAGTGCCGATGCCATGTGGCTGGGAATGATTGTGGGTGGTGTACCCATCCTTGTGGTTAGTCTGGGTTACGGCTACAGGAAGCACCTCAAGTACCCGTTCTATACCAAGTTCTCGTTGGTCGATAAGATGCCTTCGTGTATTAAGTTCGAATGTTCGATAGATTACGAGCAACATAATCTTGAAGAGATGAAGAAGATGATCAAGTTATTTGCCGTCATCTGCGAGATGAACGACGAATTGAGTTCTAAGATGTACTCTACTATCCTGGCGCTCTTAAACAATGCACGGGAGCGTAGAAGTCGTCATCTTAAATATCTTGACATCACGCTCTGCGAGTTAGACGACGGGGTCCAGATGACCATCAAAGACTGCGGCCGTCCCTACGACCCGGTACACAATGGTATAGATGCCGCATCAGTAGGCGCCCGCTCTGCCACCTACCGCTACATGTTCTCCATGAATGTAACGACTATAGTATGGAATAAAATATTGAATCAGGGGACGGTTCTCTGATCCGTCAGAGAGGCCCCGCGCACGGCTGAACCCCGCCCGCACAGCCCCCACGGAGAGGGCGGCCTCCCCGCACGAAAGAACAACTGATTCAGAAAAAAGGACGACTCGGAAAACATGGACATACCCGTCATGCCACACCTAGGCACCGACACCCAGGCATCGCCATAAAAAAGCCGTCAGACAAAAGAGCCCGTCCCCATCGTGAGACGACGCTCCACCCTCTCGCAAAAGCGATCTTTGAGCTAACGCTCGAAAATCGTCATCGCATCGCCGAGGCGACAACAAATTAAAATCTCCAAAATCCGTTGTTCTTTACAACCTTTTTTGGTAACTTTGGCTTCGCCGAACTTACTATGCACTCGGAAATGAAAAGAAAAGGCCTTTTCTTTTGCATTCCACTCGTTTTTTCGTAACTTTGCCTATAACATAGGCGAACTTACTCCGTCTCGGCAAAAAAAAAGAAATGTTTCTTTTGTTTTGCTCTCGACTTTTCGTAACTTTGCAGGGAAAAAGACAAGAAGAACGAAACTATGAAAATTACTTGGTTTAATACTTACAGGAAGAATGTCACATTGCAGCGTGTAGAACTGGAGGACGTCGTGCGACAGATGCGCGAGGGAACTGTAGATGGAGGTCAGACGGGAGGACTGGCTGAGGTGGTGCGGCAATTGCGAATGATGTATCACCTGATGCGCATCAATCGTCATGAGGACGGCAGCGTCACCACCAACTTCCAGGACGGCACCATTCATCTGCCTCGTCTCTGCTTTGGCGCTGAGTTGACGAAGCGCAAGGACAATATATTGTTGAAGCAGTACAACGGTCTACTGGTTTTGGAAGTCAACAACCTCGTGAGCTATGACGAAGCCATTGCGGTGCGCAACCAGGCCAGTCGTCTGCCACAGACGCTACTGGCCTTCCTCGGCGCCAGCGGCAGGAGCGTAAAGATTGTCTGTCGCGGCGAGCTCTTTGCCGACCGACGGACGAACGGGCAGCCCTTGCCCAAGGACGAGGAGTCCATCAGGATATTCCACCACCAGCTGTATCGCCAGGCCCGTGCCCTCTACGCTGCCCAGCTGGGAGTGACCATTGCCGGACAGATGCCGTCGCCGGAATATACCGTTTACCTCAGCACCGACCCCGACCTGTACTGGAACAAGGACGCCATTGCCGTCTATGCCGACGACAGCGTGACACCCACCGTCGTTCAGCAACAGGCGGGTGACACAGCCAGCGATCTGTTGCCTGGCCGTAACATCACCAATACCTGGCAGTTGAACTTCCTCTTTATTATAGAAAATGTATTGGGCCACTATTTCGACCTGCCCAGCGAGGAACGGCTGGCTGAACTGCTCATGCAACTGGCGGCAAGCTGCCTGGAGGAAGGCATTCCGCAGGGCATCGCCCAGCAGCTGACACTTCAGCACCCCGTATTCAGCAAGGACGAGCTGCTGGTTCGCAAGACTTTCCAGGCCGCCTACTGCGTCGAGCAGCTGAAGAAATATTTTGAGAAGAACAAGTTCCGCCCCCTGAAAAGCATTCCCGAGGACACGCTGCTGATGATGAAGACGGAGGCATTTCTCGACGCCAACTATGAGATGCGCAAGAACATCATGACCGGTGTGGCACAGTATCGAGAGAAGAACGGGTTGCAGGAGGACTTCCGCGACCTGGACCAAGAGGTTCGCAACGACATGACCATCCGTGCCAAGGAGATGGGGCTGAAGTCGTGGGACAAGGACATCGACCGCTTCATCGACTCCACACGCATCACCCAGTACGACCCCGTCAACGAGTGGCTGGAGCACCTGCCCCGCTGGGACGGCAAAGACCGCATACCGGCACTGGCAGCAAGGGTTCCCACCAACCAGCCACACTGGCAGCAATACCTGCGTACATGGATTCTGGGAATGGTGGCCCACTGGATGGGGAAGTCGTCATTGACCGGCAACGCGCTCGTACCTCTTTTAATAGGTCGGCAGGGGTGTGGCAAGAGCTCGTTCTGCCGCATCCTGTTGCCTCCCGAGTTGCGCGACTACTACAACGACCGCATCACCTTCAAGAACGAGACCGACCTGAACCTCGGGCTGACCAGCTTTGCCCTCATCAACATCGACGAGTTCGACAAAGTCACACAGCGCCAGCAGGTACTGCTGAAATACCTGCTCTCGACCGCCGATGTGAAGTTCCGTCCGCCCTATGGCAAGGCTGTCAAGCAGTATCGCCGCTATGCATCATTCATGGGCACTACCAACGACGCCAAACCCCTTAGCGACCCCACGGGCAGTCGTCGTTTCCTCTGCGTGGAGGTGACGGGTGACATCGACTTCAGCGACACCCTCGAACACCGACAACTTTATGCCCAGCTGCGCCAGCAGGTTTTGGACGGTGAGCGCTACTGGCTGGACGACGAAGAGACACGCAGCCTCATCGAAGACAACGAGCGTTTCCAGCGCGTCAACGGCCTGGAGGAGATGATTGCCGAGACCTTCACGCAGCCCTCCGGCGACGATGCTGGCCGCTGGTGGACTGTCAGCGAGATCAGCCAACGCCTGCAAGAGCGCTACCGTTCGCAGGAAATCCGCAACAGCAGCCTGGCAACCATCGGTCGCACCCTGAGCCTTCCCCGTTTCCACTTCGAGAGCAAGCGCCGTCCGCAAGGCATGGTCTATAAACTCGCCGAACGTTAGTAACATTCAAGAAAAAGCCGCAATAACTTGATTGCAATCCATTTTATTTCGCTTTTATTTGTTTATTCAGAAATAATTCGTATCTTTGTCGTCAAAAAAGGAAGAACCGAATGAGAGTCATCTGCGATGCACCAGGACAGACCTGCAACCGACTGTGGACCTACGTCACCAGCGTAGCTCGCTGTGTGGCTGAAAAGAGGCGGATGGTCATCATATTCTACGACTGGACCATCGAGGACTTCCCTCATCTGCTGCACTGTCCGTTCATCTACTTCCCCTTGTGGCACAAGTGGTACTTGGAGCGCGGCAACGGGTGGAATAACTACAAGGGACTGACGTGGAAAGTGACGCACAACAAGACGTGGGACAAGATATTCTCCGCTTTTTGTTTCAAGAAGGGTTGGGACACGATGAACGACACGCGCTATTTGCAACAGACAAAGCCTCAGCTACGGCACATCTTCCAACCCAGAAAGGATATTACCGACAGGGCTGAGCGAATGATGGCAGAGATACGTCGGGACAACGACCTCGTGGTGGGCATCCATATCCGGCACGGCGACTACAAGACGTTTTGGGACGGACGCTACTACTATACATTAGAGGAGTATCACCAGTTCATGCTGCAAATCAAGGCGCTGCATCCCGACAAACGCGTTGCCTTCTTCATCAGCAGCAATGAGCAGTTCGATGTAAGCACCTTCGAAGGTTGCCGCTGTTATCGCTTTGGCAAGGAACCGTCGGGCGACATGCTCGACCTGCACACCTTATCGCTCTGCGACCGCATCCTCGGCCCCTGGAGCACTTACAGCCGCTGGGCGTCGTTCATTGGTGAGGTACCCTTGTGCTTCATCAAGCAGAAGAGCCAGCAGTTGACAGATGAGGACTTCAGCATCGTCACCGACTTCTTTCACTTCGCCAGCGGCGAGAGCACAGAGGACTACTGGTTTCCCAAATAAGAGTACTCCTAATCCCAATTTATGGCCGATATTTGGGATTATAATCCAAAAAATCAGCCTAATTTTATGAATTATGCACTAAAAAGTTTGGATATTTACAGCTCTTTCATTAACTTTGCATCATGCGAATCGCCATACTGACATCAGGCATCCTGCCCGTTCCTGCCGTACAAGGTGGAGCCGTGGAGACACGTGTTGGTCATCTGCTGGCATATAACGACCTACATAAGCTACACGACATCACGATATACAGCATTTATCATCCTGCCGTTGAAGGGCATCAGGACTTATCATCTGACGTCAACCACTATGAATATATCGACACTACCAGTCTTATCGCTCGTATCAGAAAGCGCATTCATGGGTTGACACACCGCAACACCTATTACCATTACAGCATTGACTACTTCTTTCAGCGGGCGCTGAGCAGAGTAAAGAAACAGAAGTTTGACTGTGTCATCGCCGCCAACAGACCAGGCTATGGTCTGCAACTCAGAGAAACTACAGACGCCAAGATAGTGTATCTCTTGGGCAACGATTTCTTAAACGACACGGTTCCCCATGCAAAAGCATTATATCAGGCGGCTTCGCTGATTGTTGCAAACTCGAATTTCATCAAACACCGAGTTCAGACATGTAACCCGACCGACACTAAGTGTGTCACAGTCTATAATGGTATTGACCTGACACCGTTTGCCATTCCGCCAACCATCACACGCACTTCGTTGGGCTATGACAAAGACGACTTCATCTTGGCTTTCAGCGGACGGTTAACTCCTGAGAAAGGTATCGCAGAATTGATAGAAGCCATGAAACTTGTGAAAGACGAACCCCGCATCAAATTGCTGGTCATGGGTAGTTCGTTTTACGATAACGGCTCCAATGACAATCCATTTATTACCGAACTAAAGAGAAAAGCTAACGATGTCAGCGACAGGATTATCTTCACTGGATATGTCAAGCATGCGCTGATGGCTGATTACCTCAGACTGGCTGACGTGGCGGTTATTCCCTCAGTATGGGAAGAGCCATTCGGGCTAACAGTTGTCGAAGGCATGGCAGCTGGGCTGCCTATCATCACCACAAATCGAGGAGGTATTCCTGAACTGGTGACGAATGAGAATGCTATCATTACTGAAGTCACGAATGAATTCCCCCACCATCTGGCCCAAGCGATTCGCTACCTCTACGAACATCCAGAGGTGTGCCGGTCAATGGGGGAAGTTTCCCGAAAATTCTCTATGAGATTCTCCAAAGAAATATATGCCAAGAACTTTTTTGAGGCCCTTAACCATATTATCATTTAAACAGGAAAGAACAATGATGTCAACTATCAAGCACGCATTACATGAAGCATTCTGGTGGTTTGCCAATCACACCTACAAATATTGGCCTGACGGCTTATGGCTCAGAATGCTGTTTTACACGAAGGTTCACAAAAAGCTGAACCTCAGTCATCCGAAGACATTTACCGACAAGTTAAACTGGCAAAAGATTCACGACAGGAATCCGCTCTATACGAAACTCGTTGACAAATATGAGGTAAAAGCATATATCAAAGACCTCATCGGCGAGCAATATGTTATTCCACTGTACGGCGTTTGGAACCACTTCGATGACATCGACTTTGATCAATTGCCTGAGCAGTTTATCCTGAAATGTACCCACGATTCCGGACGTTTCGCAATTTGCAAGGACAAGTCCTCGTTTGACAAACAAGCCGTGAAGGAGAGATTTGAGAAATCGCTACACAACAATTTCTTCTGGTGGACGAGAGAATGGGCCTACAAGAACGTCCCGCCTCGTATCATCGCAGAAAAGTTAATGGATGAAGACGGTAGTGGTGCTTTGACGGACTATAAGTTCTTTTGCATTAACGGAGAACCACGGATAATGTATATCTCGAAGGACGTTGCCGCACATCCCACAACGGACTTCTTTGACATGGACTGGAACCCACTACCTTTTAAGATTAAGGATGAACATTCAGATGTGCTGCCACCGAAGCCGCCTTTCTTTGAGGATATGCGCTGTTTGGCAAGGAAACTATCTCAAGGTATCCCACAGGTACGAGTGGACTTCTATTATATCAAAGGGCAGATTTATTTTGGCGAAATGACTTTCTATCACAACTCCGGTATTTTTTCCATCACACCAGATGAGTGGGATAGTATCATTGGAGAATGGCTTGAACTATGAAACGAATCTGCTTTCTCACAGACTCCATCTTCTCCGTAGGAGGAGTGCAGCGGGTGACGGCGGTCGTTGCCAAGGAACTGGCGAAGACCTGCGACGTAACCATCGTCACGTTCGACGAGTCGGCGGCACAAGACATGACGATGTACGGACTTGAGAAGGCAAACATCAGCTACCGCTTCTTCCGCTATCCTAAGATGAGCAATTGGAAATGGAAAGCATTGAAGATCTACAGCCTATTATATAAAAAGGTATTACCGCATACGCGCGTGTTCTCTTATCTTTACACCTACAGCTCTTTCCCTTCAGAACTGCAGCAGGCTCTCGCCGCAGAACTACAGCAAGGACACTACGACACTATCGTTGGCGTTCATGCTCCATTAGCCGTCCGGTTGGCAGCATGCGGAAAGCAACTCAACGGGGTACGGCTGGTAGGTTGGATACACAACTCCTACGAGGCACTGTTCGGCAAAAGTTCGACTTATATCGGACCTGAACTGCGCCGTTACTATGAATACATGCTGCAGCAACTCGACCAGACCGTCGTGCTCAGCAAGGACGATGCACGGAAGTATCCCTTCCCCACCCGTGTCATCTATAATCCGCTGACACTACAGCCTGGTCGTCCTTCGACAGGAACGTCGAAGAAGTTCCTTTCCGTAGGCCGCTTCTCCCATCGTCACAAGGGCTTCGACCTGCTCATCGACGCCTTCCACCTCTTTGCGCAACACAACCAGGAGTGGACGCTCGACATCGTCGGCGAAGGTCCCGAGGAAGCGCTCTACCGCCAGAAAATAGCAGCCTACCATATGGAAGACCGCATCCACCTGCATCCCTTCACCGACCGCATCCAAGACTACTACTCCGAAGCGCAGGTCTATGTCCTCAGCAGCCGCTGGGAGGGCTTCGGTCTGGTGCTCGTTGAGGCGATGGCTCACGGTCTGCCCGTCGTCAGCAGCGACCTGCCCACCAGCAAGGAGATCATGGACAGTTTCGCTATCTATTTTCCCAATGGAGATATCGAAGCGTTAGCCTCCAAGCTTCAGGAAGCCATTCAGATTGACTGGCCTGCGAAGTCAGAGGAAGCCATCAGGACGGCACACCGCTTTGACCTTAGCGAGGTGATGCCCCAATGGCAGGAAGTGTTGTAAGAAACATTACTTGACGAGATTGTCCTCGCTATCCTCGTAATGCTCTTTCTTGAAGAAAATACGGGTAATACCCTTACCTTGTATTTTCACATGATGCACAAAACTCTGCCATACAGACTGCTGGGCTACTGTTCCGTAGCCTGTTACGGGACGGGCTTTACGGTCGTATAGGAACACTATCTTGCCAAACTTCTTGAGCGACAATGCCAGCGAGCCATCCTCACCGCGACGGATGTCTGTACGGATAGTGCATTGACGGGCATAGTCCGCATTGAAGGCAAAGGTCATGCCTCGGATATTCAGTTCAGGACGTTTGAAATGCTGTAGCCACAAGAAAAGGTCGCGTGCCAGTTCAAACCAGAACAGACTGAATGCTGAATGCTGCTCATCAGGATAGAAGCTCCAGAAAGTGCCTACACAAGAGACGCCAGGCTGCAACAGCTTCCCCATCATCTTATCGACATAGCACGAGGGATAGAAGGTGTCGGCATCGATAAAGAAATGATACTTGCCACGGGCATGCTCCAAACCGCACTGGCGGGCAAAGCCGGGACTCTGGCGCGTCTCGTTGAAATAAGGAACGCCCAACGACTGATACACCTTTTCCGTGTCGTCCTTGGAATTGTTGTTGACACCCAGAATCTCTATCGGATAGCGAGTCTGCAACTCACTCAGCGACCACAGGCAGGATGCCAAGCGACGTTCCTCGTTATAGGCTATCACCACTACCGACACCAGCGGTTCCTGGCTTTGCAATTTCGCCAGCCGCTCACGAATCTCATCAACAATATGCTGGGGAACCTCACTAAACGGTTTCCCGTAAATACTCATATATTTATCGTACCAATGTGCCATAGTCATGCTGTTTCTGAGTGCAAATATAACAATAATATTTGGAAGAATGAATTTTATTTTGTACTTTTGCACAAAATAATAGAAATAACTACATTCTTAGCGGCATGGACTTAAGCATCATCGTTCCAATCTATAACGTGGAGAAATATGTCCGCCCTTGCATGGAAAGTCTCTTCCGGCAAGGACTGGATGAAGAATGCTTTGAGATTATCGCCGTCAATGACGGAAGTACGGACAATAGCATCAAAGTAATTGAGGACTTAGTAGAGAAGCATCATAACATCAGCATTATCAACCAAAGCAATCAAGGATTGTCAGTAGCACGCAACACCGGTATAGCAAAATCCTCCGGAACTTACATCCTTTTTGTTGACTCGGATGATTTGTTGATAGACAACACACTTTCCGCCCTCTTGCAAGAAGCGTTGAAGTCACGTCCTGACATGTTGGTGGCCGACTACGTCAAGATGGACAACCAGCAGATTGAGAACCGCAAGTTTCCATCCTCCGACAGTACTTTCCAGTCCGCCACTGGTACGGAATTGTTTCTACACCAACTCGACCCTCGTGCATGCTATGTCACGAACAAACTGTATAACAGAGCGTTTCTCAACAAGAATCATCTCTGTTTCACACCTGGCATCTATTTTGAAGATATTCCCTTCACAACAGCCTGTTACCTAAATGCAGAATCTTGTATCGAGTCAACCGGTCTGTTTTACATCTATCGCCAGCGGTCGTCATCCATTTGCTCATCGATTAACATTCGGAAAATCTTTGACTTAAACACCGTATTAGTCCTACTGAAGGATATCATCGCGTCGAAACCCGATTTGGAAGACAGCCTGCGCCGTCAGGTAGAAGAAGTGATGTTCGCCACCTTCTCCATTGCCCTTTGGTACACAGTGAGCGACCTACAGCTATTTGAACGACGGAAGGAAATCATCAAAGACCTGCAAGGGAAAGTTCCTGACCTGTACTTTTCAAATACCATCAAGCAACGCATAGTCAGCATGGTGTTTCGTGCCATGCCCTGCACCTATTTGTCTGTTCGCCGCCTCTTAGGCCGTCTGACAAAGAGTTTCAAATAACGTCTTCCACTGTTGCATCACAGCTGGTGCTTGAAATTTCTGTACATAACGAACGGCACGCTGTGAGAAACGCTGACGCATCGATTCGTCACCTAACAACGTTTCCAACCGCTCCGCAAACACTTTCGTGTCACCATCTGGCACGAGGAATCCCGTCTGACCGTCCTCGATAAGATCAGAAGGACCGAAAGGACAGTCGAAGGCTACACTGGGCAGTCCGCTTTGGGCTGCTTCTAACAGTACCAACGAGAAACCTTCAAAACGAGAGGTCAACACAAAGACCGAGCTTCGCAGATATTCTTCCCTGATATGCTCAGTAAAAGAATTGATGGATACTTGGTTTTCCAGTCCTAATGACATGATTTGCTGTTGCAACGCATTCTGCAAAGTACCGGAACCGAAGATATCCAAGCGCCAATCAGGATGATGCTTCCCGACAACAGCCCAAAGGTCAATAAGACGGTCGAAGCCCTTCTGCCATTCCAGTCGTCCCACCGCTATCACGCGCTTTTCTCTTGGCATATCGCCCTGAGCCATAGGCATCATGGTAAAATTAGGTATCACCTCCACCCTCCGTGCCTTTCGCCACTGGTAAGCATCGCCCTTAGTCAACGACACCACCACATCAGCCTGTCGTTCCACGGCACGGAAATAAATCCACCTGAACAATCTCATAAATAGACGGGAAAAGAGAGAACGGTTCAGCCCATGGTCAGACATCGTAAACAGACGTGCTTCGTGCAGTTCTACTATTTTCTTTGCCCTGCACCTGATACCAGTAACAACATCTGCCTGAAAATAGCCAAGACCCGTCAGAATATCCGGATCAATGCTTTGAACCGTAACCGTTAATTGGCTGATAAAAGACCGATAGATTTGCCACTTTTTCCACAAGCGGACAGGATATCGATAGTGGTACTGTGAATAATACGGAATATTCAGGTCTATCTGGTGGACTTTCTCGGACAAAGGATAGGCATTCGGCTCACGGGACGAATTCTGATAGCAAGTAATGACATAGACCTCGTATCCGTCATGAAGTGCCAGATAGTTCATCTTCTCCGACAAGATGCGCTCTGCTCCGCCCCTGCTGGCCAGAGAATCTATGACATATACTATCTTCATAAGCCCGTAATGATAATGGCAATTAGTTTCTCTTAAATTTCCACGGCATTAAGAACGTTTCAGCTTGCCGTACCATCTTTAATCCAAATAACTTAACCAGAAAAGCTCGTGTACGATAATAGAGTTTCGCCTTGTGAGAGAACCAGGAGTTCTGGTAGTGATGAATGCAATACGTATGGGGGGTTATCTCCACCTCGCGGGAGTCGAACACCTTAGGAGAGAAGAAGGCATCGTTCAGAATCAGAAACTCCTTCTGCATATCAAAGCTCCTGATATTCAGGCTGTCTTCCAGCGACAGCACCCGGAAGGGTTTCAACTTCCCGATTTGCTCAAACATGATCTCCGGCAGTTTCCTGATATCCATACTGCCATCCGACTTGATAAACGGCCGGTTCTCATAATACTTCAGGCACTGGTCCACCCAGTCGCAGCCCTTCTCGGCTCCCATAATAGCAGCCTCGGGAGTCTGAGCCTTCTCGGCACCGATGAAATAAGGAAGGTCCAGAAATTCATCAAAACGCTTCAGCACCTCTACATCAGAATCCATATAGATACCACCATAATGATAGAGCGCATAGAAGCGGATATAATCGGCGGCAAAAGCATACTTCTTACTCTCAAAGGCCTCACGAACCCATTGAGAGCTGTTCAAGTCAAAGCGGTTGGTATCCCAAAGCATGACTTCATAATCGGGCAGTACTTTCTCCCAGGTCTTGAGACACTTGGCTATTTTAGCAGGATATGCATCTCCACTGAGCCAACAAAGATGGATAATTTTTGGTATCATATCGTTATTGTTTATAGTTGTTCTATTACTTGCTGCATTTGGTTCTTCCACGAGAGATGCTCCACACTCTTCCGAATCGTCTGAGGTTCGAAATGATGGCTGCGCACAAACGAGACCACCTGGTGAATATCAATGGGCGACTCGTCGGCAGTGGCTTTCAACACATAGGGCTGATGGTCGAAATCTGAGTCGCACTCCGAATAGATAAAGGGAATGCCGCGACATGCGTACTCTCTGTTTTTCAAGGTCTTGATATGAGTAATGCCGCTGCGGTGACGTCCTAAGCTGCCCACGGCAAAGCAACACATGTCAAAAACTTTGTCGAGGTCCTCGCCAAACAATTTACCATGAAAGATAACCTTGTCCTGAAGTCCGTATTTTTCTATCAGTGGCGTGTAGTCATTGGCCATCAGGTCAGACGGCACACCTCCTACGATGTGGAAGTAGATTTCCGGGTGGTGGGTGTTAGGTGTTGGGTGGTGGGTGGTGGGTGTTAGGTGGTGGGTGTTAGGTGTTGGGTGGTGGGTGTAATATTCACCGAGACCGGCCACAAACCTGTCGAAGGCATGCCAAGGATGCACCTCGGCAACTCCTATGACATGGAGAGGTGAGAGGTGAGAGAGCCCACCCCCAGCCCCTCCCGAAGAGATGGGAGACTGATGAGAGGTGAAGGGTGAGTGAAGGGGGATTGCATCGAAATCAACGCCGTTGCTGATGCGGATGGTTCGTTGTCCGAATATTTCCGCAGCATCAAAAAAGGTAACGATGGCATTCATATAGGACGCCAACTGACGGCGGAACAACTTGTCGGCAACATGTTCGACCCTGTACTTCAACGGCAGCGATTCGAATTCCTTGTCGTAGGGATAGGTAGGCACCTCCATGACCGCCTTGACACCGTCGTTCCGTAATTGCAGGAACAGACGGACGGTAAAAGGAGAAGCATTCATAAAACACCTGACATAGACCAGTTCGATGCCGTGTTCCACACAATAGTCACGGACACAACCATAGCTCATGCGCTGATACAATTTCGACCACCATCCTTTACCATAATTTTTGATAGCCTTGCCGTCAACATATCGCACATGTTCACCCTGGGCAGTGACATCGTAATAGCAAACATGCACCTCATGACCATTCTGACGAAGGCCCTTCACCTGAGCAAGCATTTTCTTGCTGATGCCACTGGCTTCTTCAAAACCATGATATGTAAGAAACAGAATCTTCATTGCCGTATTTTGCTGCAAAGATACTATTTAGCGAGCACAAAAGCAAAGGATTAGGAACATTTTTTGCAGAAATCACAAAAATAACGAGTCTCTATACAATATTTTCGCCATAATAGAGTTATACATGTAATATATAGTAAGGTATAAAACCACGAAACACGATTATATGAAGAAAGTATTTCTCTCTATTTGTCTGCTGATGCTTGCCTTGGGAAGTGTCAGCGCCCAGTCGTCCATGACTGAGGAACAGATCATCAAATTCGTCATCAAGGAGCAGCAGTCAGGATTCTCACAACAGGAAATTGTCACCAAGCTGATGCAGAAAGGCGTCACTATTGACCAAATTCGTCAGGCTCGCAAAAAGTTTGAGCGGATGCAGAAAAATCAGGGCTTAGGTGCTGTCAGCGACAAGAGCATGACTGAGGACGAGCAGATTGATGCCCGCCTGCGCCGCAACAACGCCAAGGAGAAAAACAGCTCCACCGAAAAGCTGAAGGACGACAGACTGGCCAAGCAGCGCGACCAGCAGAAGGACAAACTGAAGAAATACGGCAAGAACAAACGCTATATCCAGGAGGATGCCGACGACATCAAGGCAGAGTTGGACGACTTCCTACCCGACTCTCTTGACATCTACGACCGTCAGGTCATCAAGAACTACCTCAAGGACAAGGAGCGCCAAGAAGGCAAGGACAGGAAGAAGATCTTCGGCCACGACATCTTCAACAATGAAGACCTGACCTTCGAGCCCAATATGAACATTGCCACCCCCGACAACTACATCTTGGGGCCTGGCGATGCCGTCTTCGTCGATATCTACGGTGCTTCCCAGCGAAGCGTTCAGGAGACCATCTCTCCCGACGGCTTCATCGTCATCGAAGGCTTCGGACCTATCCAGGTATCGGGTCTCACCGTGCAGCAGGCCAACAGCCGCGTCCGCAGCCAGCTGGGAGCACGCTACAGCAGTTCCAAGATTCGCCTGTCTGTCGGACAGACCCGCACCATCATGGTCAACGTCATGGGTGAGGTCAAGTCGCCCGGAACCTATACCCTGTCGGCATTCTCGTCAGTCTTCCACGCCCTCTACATGGCTGGAGGTCCCAGCGAGATCGGTACGCTGCGTAACATCAAGGTCTATCGCCACAACAAGCTGGTCACCACGGTCGATGTCTATGACTATATCCTCAACGGCAAGCTCAGCGGCAATGTACGCTTGGGCGACAACGACGTCATCGTCGTAGGCTCTTACGACTGCCTGGTCAACGTGACGGGTAAGGTCAAGCGCCCCATGTACTACGAGATGAAGAAAAATGAGAGCGTCGGCACGCTGATCGACTATGCCGGCGGCTTTGCCGGCGATGCCTACCGCAAGTCGGTACGTGTTGTCCGTAAGTCGGGAACACAGTATTCCGTATATAATGTCAACGAGTTCGACATGGCCTCGTTCCGCATGGCCGACAACGACTCGGTCAGCGTCGATTCCATCCTGCCCCGCTACTCCAACATGGTAGAGGTCAAGGGTGCCGTATTCCGTCCCGGCATGTATCAGCTCGGCGAGCATATCTACAGCGTCAAGACATTGATGGAGAGTTCGGAAGGCGTGACGGAGGATGCCTTCACACAGCATGCCGTCATGCACCGCATGAAAGCCGACCGCACCTTGGAGGTCATTGCCGTCGATATCGAGGGCATCATGAACGGCACCGTGGCAGACATTCCCTTGAAGAACGAAGACGTGCTCTTCATCCCCACCAAGCAGGAGTCACGTGTTCAGCAGACCATTGCCATCCATGGCGAAGTGCAGTATCCCGGTACTTATAAGTATGCCGACAACGAGACCTTAGAGGACTTCGTGCTGCAGGCAGGAGGTCTGAAGGAGTCGGCATCGATGCACAACGTGCTGGTGTCGCGCCGCATTGTCAACCCCCATGCCATCACCACCGACTCCATCCTGGCACAGTCCTTCAACTTCTCGCTGAAAGACGGCTTCGTCATCGACGGTGAGCCGGGCTTCAAGCTTAAGCCCTTCGACGAGGTGTATGTCCGCAAGAGCCCCGGCTACTTCACCCAGCAGAACGTAGATATTGAGGGAGAGGTCATGTTTGCAGGAACCTATACCCTCACCAAGAAGAATGAGCGACTCAGCGACCTCTTCAAGCGTGCCGGTGGCGGTACCGACCTGGCATACATCCCCGGAGCCCGGCTGGAGCGTAAGGTCAACGATGCAGAGCGCATCCGTCTGGAAGAGCTGGTGAAGATGCGCAAGGAAGAGAAGGAGCGCGTCATGCAGGAGATTGCCATCAACAACAACCGCTCCGTAGGTGAAATGGCCCAGGTCGTCAACATGGAAGAGCTCACGGAGATTCCAGAGACCTACCACGTAGGTATCGAGCTCGACAAGGCACTTGCCAATCCTGGCGGCGACTTCGACATCGTACTCCGTGAAGGCGACCGCATCCATGTACCGACCTACAACGGAACGGTGAAGATTGAGGGTGAGGTGATGTATCCCAACACGATTGCCTACAAGGAGGGCAAGAGCGCCAAGTACTACATCAATCAGGCTGGAGGCTACAACCGCTATGCCAAGAAGAATCAGGCCTACGTCATCTACATGAACGGCACGGTGGCAAAGGTCAACGATGGTGCCAAGATCCAGCCGGGCTGTGAGATTGTCGTTCCGCAGAAGGCCATGAACCGCAGGTTAGGCATCGCCGAATACATGTCTATCGGTAGCACTGCTGCCGCCATCGCCACCATGGGTGCCACCATCGGCAACTTGTTGAAGAAATAAAAGAATACTATATATGGAAGAGAAGAAAAATATAGCACCGATTGATTTTGTGGCAATCTTCAAGAAGCTATGGCCACATAGAAAGACATATTACAAGGTATTACCCGCCACACTGATTATCACATATCTCATCACTGTCTGCGTACCCAGATACTACAGATGTACCGTCAGCTTGGCACCAGAGCCTACAGGAGCCTCCATGTCTGGATCATTGGGCTCTCTGGCCTCATCCTTCGGAATGGGTTCTTTGTCAAAAATGGGTAATAACGATGCGCTCTATGTCGAAATATATCCAGACATTTTGAAGAGCAATGACTTCATAGCAGAGTTGATGACCATTGAAGTCAAAACAAAAAAAGGTGACGTAAAAGCTAACTATTACACCTATTTGCGCGACCACCAAAGTGCAGCCTGGTGGGATGTCATTAAAGGTACGATAGCAGAATGGATAAACCCTACACCAAAAGACAGCTATGGTGGCGAGGAAAAGATTTCTATCTTCAATTTGACCAAACAACAGAGTGACATTTTTGGCGCAGCAAGAGGCAATATCAGATGCTCTGTTGACAAGAAGACCGATGTCGTTTCCATCACCGTACAAGACCAAGATCCCTTAGTATGTGCTATAATGGCCAATGCCACTTGTAAGAAATTACAGGAGTTCATTGTCCACTATCGTACCAACAAGGCACATATTGATTACGAATACTACAAGAAGTTAGCAGCAGAGGGCAAAGCCGCATACGTTAAAGTTCGCCAGCAATATGTCACCTATGCTGATGCGAATCAGGATGTCATGCTTGCCAGCTACAAGGCAAAGGAGGAAGACTTGGAGAATGAGATGCAGCTGAAGTACAACATCTACACTGCCATGAACTCTCAAATGCAAGCTGCTGCCGCCAAACTGCAAGAAGCAACTCCTGCTTTTACCATCATTCAGAGTGCTTCTGTTCCCACTAAACCAGCAGGCCCCAAGCGCACGTTTATTTCTATTGGGATAATGATCCTTTCATTCTTTATCCTATCAAGTTGGCTGTTAGTTAAAAACAATTAGTATGCTTATAGCTCTGATAGCACTTTTCATCACATGTGTGGCTTTTTCTTTTTATGAAGAGAGACTTCTTCAAAGAGACAAAGTCATCATATACATGCTATTAGGAGTAGTCATGATATTTATTGCCGGATTGCGTGAAGCTGGTGTCACGCCAGACTCTGAGGCATATGAAGACATGTACTACAGTGGGGGTAAAAGTATCACTGATAAACTTACAGAACCATCTTTCATCATCATAAGAGATATTCTTCAGTCATTTAATTTAGGAATAAACGCTCTTTTTTTCGTATATGCCATCATTTCCATACCCTTAAGGATGACAGCAATATGGAAAATATCAAATATGCCATTGTTAACATTAAGTTTATACATATCACATTACTACCTACTGCACGATGTTGTACAAATAAGATGCGCTGTAGCTTCTGCGCTATTCCTCCTCGCACTGTACTATCGCTTAGAGCAAAAAAACTATTATTCCATTTTGTGTATCTTCTGTGGTTGGTTTTTCCACTATTCAGCAATAGCAGGACTCGTTATTTTCCTATTTGACAACAAGCCGTTAAAACAGTGGCATGGTGTTATTATGTATTTAATAATACCATTAGGAATTGTTTTTTCCATTAGCGGTTTGGACATTTCTCAATTTGTTCCAACAGAATTGGGAGGAGACAAACTACAAATGTATCGAGAATTAAAAGATAATGGAATAGAAGGAGAGCTAGAAGGCATTCCGTTTTATAGAGATCCTGCCATTTTGCTAAATATCTGTCTTTATTACGGGTGTATTATCTATCGTCAGACATTATCTGAATGTAACAAGTACTTTCCCATGCTCCTAAAAATAATGGGGATAGCATTCATTTGCAAATTCACACTAGGCAATCTCAGTTCTGTTCTGGCCAGTAGATTATTCGAATACTTTGATGTCGTATCTATCTTCCTCTGGACTATGGCAGTTTATGCATTCTACCCCCAAATAGTGGGTAAAGTAATAATAAACCTTGCTTCAACAGTAAGATTTTTAACTGGTGCCTTAATATTTGTCTTGGGACTTGGTAACCATTAGAGTATCATATGAAAGACTACAGCCAACGTTCAAAACTGCTTTATAAAAACATTATAGCCTCAATAGCCATTAAGGGATATGCGGCTATCATATCACTTATGCTTGTTCCTCTTACTCTCAATTGTCTTGGAACACTTAAAAATGGAGTTTGGCTCACAATTAGCAGTATTCTTCTGTGGATAGACCAAATGGATATTGGACTGGGGAACGGCTTACGCAATCGGCTTGCTATCCATATTGCACATCAAGAGATAAAAGAGGCCAGACAAACTATAAGTTCCACAATAGCGATGTTGACATGTATTGTTTTTCCGCTTCTTATAGTTTTGTTATTATTAACCTGGAATGCTGACGTTTATGGTTTTCTGAATATACGCCATGAAGAAATACCAGAACTGCGATTAGCGACTATATATGCCATTATATTTGTCTGTCTGACTTTTGTCATGAAATTCATTGGCAACTTTTATATGGGAATGCAGCTACCCGCTGTCAGCAACTTACTCATTTCACTAGGCCAAACGATCATATTAATCGTCACGTGGGTACTCTATGTAAACGGGAAAGCGACCTTCCTATCAATAGCTATTGCCAATACTGCATCTCCGCTTCTTATTTACTTCTTGGCTTATACATATACCTTTTATATTCGATTTCCCAAGTTGCGTCCTTCATTTCACCTCATAAATTTAAAATCTGCACTGGAATTAGGTAACTTGGGACTGAAGTTCTTTTGGATTCAAATTGCTTCTGTTATCCAATTCTTGACAACTAATCTTCTAATCTCTAAATTTTATACGCCCGCTTTGGTGACTCCATATCAGATTGCCTATCGCTATATCAGTTTATCTATGGTAGTCTTCACGATTATATGCATGCCCTTTTGGAATGCCACGACAGATGCATACGAACGAAATGACATTGTATGGATTCGCAAGGCTAATCAGAAAATGAACTGGATGATAGCAGGCATTACCGTTCTCCTGTTATGTATGATTATTGTCTCTCCATGGGTCTATCAAATCTGGATTGGTGATGCATGCCAAGTACCTATTGGTATGACCATTATGGTTGCGCTTTATAATTTCTTACTTATCATAAGTATGCGCTATTCTTATTTCCTTAATGGAATAGGAGCACTTCGTCTTCAAACATATATGACAGTCATGACTATTATCTTCATACCATCAGTATATCTTGTAT
>JAEEGH010010699.1_pt1 | contig 20987 bp, 19 predicted proteins | sample 9134181 | NCBI WGS metagenome assembly JAEEGH01 (sample SAMN16246544, study PRJNA631951) | gut metagenome | biome: gut microbiome; feature: rumen; material: DP-attached | host: Bos | place: Iran: Karaj | collected 2018-10
GTGATAATCTGGACAACTCTGAAGATGCGTTAGAAGTTGGATGCCAGTATGGATTCACAGGTGGGCTGTTTGACAAATTCCGCACAGCGCATGATTATTACGCACAGTGTGTTGACGCTCTAAAGCGGCTAGTCAATGTTAAGACAGCTTTTGCGAGTACACATATTTCATCAATCAGTGACTTTTTGGGGCTTTACGACCAGTTGATTGAAGATGCACGCAACGAATTCGCAAATCACCAGAATAGCGGCAAATCATATAAGGATCTTCTTTCTCCTTTTACAGCGATTTGCAAGGCTCTTAACGATTCACAGCTTTCCTTCAGTTTCTCTACGTTCATCAATGGAGAGATTATCCCAAAGATGAACGCCAAAGATATTGATTCACTTCCTGGTCTCAAAGTTCTATTTGAGGTTTATAAGGTATATACCGGTAACTCTCAGCTCAATGACAATATTAAGGCTATCCTTGATAGCGTTTTGACAGACTTCATCACCAGCAATGATTCTGAGAGTTGGGATATGATCCAGACTGTTGTAAGTCATACGAATAGTTTTAATAGCGCCATGTTGGATAGCATCAAAGAAAACGCGCTAATAATCTATGTAACTGGTGGTGGTAATCGAGCCAATAGTGTGATTGACTTCATAGAACAGCATGATTCGTCTTCGTATTCTTCTGTGACCGCCGCAAGAACTGCAATAAAAGGGGCGGCTCTACAGCGTGAGATGAGTGACCTCATAGATAAGGTTAACAACAAACAGATCAGCGGATCTGATGCCTTGAAGGAGAACTATAAGATATATCTGAAAGCCAAGGATGATCAGCGTATTTGTCAGAACCTTGCTATCCTTATGGGAAACTGCATTATGGAGTATATCTTGGATGGCAAATATGGAGTTTCAACTGTTAAGAGCACATTGGACCAGATTTACAACAATAGAAGCTCTCGGCTAAGGAGCCAGACTGCACCTTTTAATGAGAGATTTGATGCACTATGGGGGCATCTGAATTATGAAAACAGGATTGCCGTCAAAACCAATAGCAATTTGAATGATGCTGGAAAGCGATTGGTTTCAACCCTTGAGTACCTTGGAAAGTTTGGTACCCGAAGTATTGCATCAGCATCCATTTTTTAGGTTATTAACTAAAAGATAATTGATTATGACGAATCCATATGAGGTCCTGGGTGTTGACCAAAATGCGCCCATGAACGAGATTGTCAGGGCTATGGCCATGGCCATGGCAAGGCATAAATATCCAGCAAATGTTATTGCGGCCGCTAAAGTACAGCTAAGTACCCCCGATAAGAGACTAGCTTCTGATTTTACTTTCCCTATTCTTGAAAAGATTGGAACGGTTAACCCTATTCCAGTAAGCGCTACCGAAGACCTTGATGTGTCTTCTTTTGATCCGAACAAATACAATTCATTATAAGATGGCAGACGAAAGCAACAACACGGCACTCTTTAATGCATTAGATGAGAAGATAACCATTCTTCAGAAGGAAAAAGCCAAGCTCCAAGATATGGCAAGAGCGGCCGAAGAAGAAAAGGATTCTTCAGTTAAAGATATTCTGAAGGACATGATTGGCGTCTTAGACTCCTTCGAGAGATGCACCACCGTAATAAAGGAAAAAGGTTGGGATGAGAGCGAAGAAGGACAGAAGGTTCGTGATCGTTTCTTGAATGTTGAGAAAACCCTACGCCGTAAGCTCCAAGACAAGGGTATTTCCGAGATAGCCTTGAAGATAGGTGATATGGTTGACGATAATCTTTGCTCCACCTGCGATACGGAGCCTGATCCTTCCAAGAAGGACGGTACTATTATCGATATAGAGAAAAAGGGGTACATGTACAATGAGGTTGTCCTTAGGCCGGCCGAAGTAGTGATTGTAAAGAACTAGCGATATGATTGTTCTTGAAGAGGGATATAAGGTCGGCGATTACCGGGTAAGCTGTTTCATTAAAGAGGGCCTGTACAACAGTTCTTATAGAATGGTAGATGAAAAGGGCGTGTCCTATTTCATGAAGTTCTATGAGGAAAAGTTGGTCCCCGAGAAGCTGCTTGTTGATGGAGTAATCCTTGAGATCCTGTTAAGCCGTAGGATTAAGCATAGCAACGTCATATCATATGTTGCTGACGGCAAGGTTGAAGTAGAGGGAAAAGCATACCACTATTTGATTACGGAGTTTTTCCACGGCTCACTTCTCTCAGAAGTATTAGAGAGCGGAAAGGTCTTCTCATATCAAGAGGCGAAAGACCTTATTCGTGGTGTTCTGGAGGGACTCGTCTATTTGCACTCATTGAATCTTAACCATAACGACCTTACACCTAGGAATATTCTGCTGGAAGAAACAGGACGCGACCAATATGTACCGAAGATTATAGATCTCGGACATCTTTGCCCTTCTCTAAGCGGCACTCCCCCATTCCCCGTCAATGATCTTACTCTGGCTTTTTGCGCTCCTGAGACATTAACGGGTATTTATGAGGAAGATGGTGACACATTCTCTGCAGCAGCTATTCTGTATACTCTCATTTGTGGGAAGACACCATGGTCTTGTGAATTAAACGACAATGATCCTTTCCCTCAGAAGAAAAGGGTCATTCGTCAGGCACGCCATAATCCTCTTGATCTCGAACCGCTAAACGAGAAGAATGTGCCTTCTGAAGTCGTTGAACTCATCTCAAGAGGATTGGAACTGGATAGCACTAAACGTATTCGTCTCAACGACTTGCTAAGAGGGCTATTCGGGAAAGAAGCCATCAGACAGCAAGATAAGGACACGAAGCAAGCACAAGCCAGTATTGAGAATGACAAAGAGCCACATTCGGCAGCCACCGCGGTCAATGTTGAGATTAAAAAAGCCAAAGGTGGTGGGTTTGATGACGTGGCAGGGATGGAGAAGTTGAAAGCCGAAATGACGAATAGGGTTATTTGGATCCTACGAGATAGGGAGAAAGCTGAAAAATACAGGTTGAGCCCTCCTAATGGGATGATTCTATATGGACCTCCCGGATGTGGGAAAACCTATTTCGCCGAAAAATTTGCAGAAGAGTCCCAGTTCAATTTCGTCCTGGTTAACGGCTCTGATCTCGGAAGTGTTTATCTACATGGTACACAAGGGAAGATAGCAAACTTGTTCAAGGAAGCCGAAAAGAAAGCTCCGACCATCATCTGTTTTGACGAGTTCGATTCATTTGTCCCATCTCGTAGTTCGATGGCGGCCGAACACCGTCCAGAGGAGGTAAATGAGTTCCTCGGGCAGTTGAACAACTGCTCCAAGAAAGGTATCTTCGTTATTGGTACAACCAACAGATTGGATTTGATAGACCCGGCCGTTCTCAGGAAAGGACGTATGGATCTGCATGTCGAGATACCTGCTCCGGATGAGAATACCCGCAAACTCATCTTCACTCTTCATCTTAAGGATCGTCCGGTGGCCGATGATATAGATGTAGAAGAGCTTGCAAGATTGACTGACAGATATGCTTCTTCTGACATAGCATTCATCGTCAACGAAGCGGCCATGATGGCAGCGTTGGCTGATGAGCTAATTACTCAGAATCATCTGATTAATTCAATCAAAGCGAACAAGTCATCGCTTGATGCGGGTTCGAAGCCTAGAACTAAAATTGGTTTTTAATTATACTGATATGAGCACGATTAAAGAAGACATCAAAGAGTATCTCGCACAGGAAGGCCTTCGCCCTCAGGAGGAAGATTTTGGAATCTACTTCAGATACCAGATGCTGACTTTCCTTATCCGTTGGGATGAGGAAGATGCTTTTTTCCTTAGCATTTCACTGCCTGCTATCTTCAGCACAGATGAGAACAACAGGTCGGATGCCTTGGAAGCCGTCAATGCCATTAATCTCGAACGAAAGGTTGTAAAATCTATTATTTATAACAACGAGGTTTGGATTAATACGGAGCAGTTGCTAGATTCTACTCCAAAGTATGAGGATATCATACCTCGCACCTTGGATATGCTGCTTCAGGCAAGAACCGGTTTTTATGAGCATCTCCGGAAGATGTAGAATCGTATCTTGTTATTCCTTATTGTTACATCCCCAGACACCGCAGTCTTTTGTGGTGGGCTGTTTTTATACTGATAGGTTAACAACGGTTTTTTATGGAAATGAATGAACGGACAGATCTGGCGACTCTTGCCAAGACTGTAAAGAAAAAAGTCAACGGACTTATGGGAGTTTATTCGCTCCTAATTCTTCTAACGATCATCCTGTTCTTGGTTGTGACAGTCGTTGTAGCCTTGATCTTGTGGGGGCTTTATGTCAGCGACGCCCTTTACACCAGATTGCTTGTGTATGGTTTACTTGTAATCGGCGCGGCTGGATACTGTCTCATCGTTGTGCTGAAACCACTTTTCAAGATATTCAAGCGTCCGAAAGCAAAGGGGAAGGAGGTATTCAGGGATGACCATCCGGAGTTGTTTACCCTTATTGACGAAGTGGTAAGCAAGGTTGACTGCCTACAGCCGAGGCATGTCCGTGTCTCTGATGAATGCAACGCATACGTCTTCCATTCCAGCCTGCTTGGATATCTGTTTACAGGGCGTCAGAACCTAACTATCGGTCTTCCTCTCATCTATGGTATGAACAAGACCGAATTAAAGTCAATCCTCAGTCATGAGTTCGGCCACTTCACGCAGAAATCAGTTCAGACCAACAGGACGGCTAACCTGTCTGAGTTTATTTGTGCCTCCATCGCCCGTGCCATCGATGAGGCAGAACAGTCTGAGAACTCCACTGCTAAACTGGCCAGGGGTTATGTCAGATTTGCCGGAAAGGTCATGGCCAAGCAGTATCATAAGATTGCCCCATACAATGGATTACTTTCCAGAGCTCAGGAATTCGATGCGGACCACTATTCGCAGTTGGTTGCGGGAACGGACGGTAGTGTCTCGGCCCTATGTAAACTTGACCGCATTTCTGATAGGTGGAGTGATTTCTATTCCTTCCTCTATTCTTATCAGGTTAACGAGAAGCGATCTCCTGATGCCGTCTTCCCCTCATATGAATCCTTCTTCATAGGGATGGACGGTCGAACCCATGAAACGATTACGCCTGGAGTGCATCTTTCCCAACCGATCAGCCGGGTTGAATCCAGAATCGGTTCTGCTGACAGGGCTGATACTCATCCGTCGACGGAAGAGCGCGTAAAGGCCCTCCGTTCCTATCCTGAATTGGAGACGGTTTGGGACAACAGTCCAGCAATGGAGTATTTCGACGATAAACTGGTCAATGAGACCTTTAGTGCTATTCCTTGGGAGATTAAACAAGCCATTGATCCGGGTGCTACCGTCTTTGACAGGAAGAAAGACATTTCTACCGAGGAAATCACAAAGATTATTGAAGGAGGGACACCTCCGTATTTGGACTGGTTTGGCCAATACCGTCTTTTCCTCTTGCCCCAAGATCCGGACGTTGATGAGCCAGACTCCCTGCCTATTCAAGGATCGGACCCCTTCAGCGAAGAGAACTCTGCGATTCTTGAACGCTTCTATACAGCCGAAGACGATCTGATAACGCTGGAATCGGTAGCCGAGGAGAAATCGCCTGAGACCAAGTTCTGCTATCTCGGTCATCTGTATGACGGAACCAATGTCCCTCTAGAGGAGCATAAGGCCTACTTCAATCCTCTCAAGGAGAAAGCGACATCTATTGCACGTCGTTGTAACAAATGGCTTGATGACAAGGCCAAGGAACTCGGCGAGGAATCCCTGCTATATGCATATCGTGTCGCTGCGCTGGCCGACCTTACACTCCAGCCATTGAATGATGCTATGAGGACCGTATACGCCATTGGACAGGCAAAGGACAACAGAGAAGGCGCTAGGAATTACGTCGCTTCTGTCGAAAAAGAATTCAAGGAGAGGACTAAAGAATTGATGCGCGTGGATAATGATTCCTCGGTCTTCGATTACATTGCGAGTGTGCTTGGCATTGAGACTGATGCTATCACGCAGGTAAAGTCTTATTTCGCTGGAGCGAAAACAGGGATCGATGATATTTGTCAGGCCTTCGTAACCGCGGGATCCAGCTCACATTCTTTCTCGAGGATGGCTTGGGATCGTATTAAGAGAGAGTTTATCCTTGGGCAGAAAACCAATTCTGGCAATGGTTCGTAACTGATAGAATCTGTTAAAAAGAAGCCGGGCCTCCGTCAAGGATGCCCGGCTTACTCGTTCATTCCTTAGTAGCAATCTTGACTATACGATGCTTTTCTCTCTGAAATAGAATAGTTCACTGAGAACCTATGCCTAGAGCATTATTATAGATCCACGTAGTAGACCTCCCTCAGCAAATTGGACTTGAACAGTGCGTAAGGGGAAACAATGGATTCGTCCGGGTTGAATGATTTACCATATCGTTCCTTGATAAGTTTCTTGACAGCAGGGAGATTGATTGGGTAGTCTGAGAAGTGACCAGGGGTGCATAACTCAATGCCGGCGCCCTGATTATAAATCTTCCAGACCAATTCAGAGCAATACATCTTATTGTCGCTCCATTGGAACAACGTGTCATAATGCTTCCCCCTGTAACCGCCACCGATAGCTTTCATCTTAGCGACCGCCTCTTTTGACAGCGGTGTTTTCAGCCTTTTGACACAGTATACTCCATTTTTCCCCTTTGCTATCCAGTCCTTGAGAGGGGTATACTTTACAGTTCCCACCGCCTCGTATACATACACTTTCTCACCCACGAGGAATACGATTCCGCAATGAGTCCATTTGCTGTGTTGCGCCAGCTTTATGACGGGACTTTGTCGCGAGGTGGATTCGTAGAAGACGATATCACCATCCCGCGGCATATCCTGTTCCGGTTTACAAGCTGAAACAGAAACTACCGCTGCTAAAGCAATGAACAAGAGATGATATAACGGGCGCATATTAATTGCTGTTGTTTTTGGAAAGGATATCACATACGATATCCATCCAGAGATTATACAAGATAGTTTCCGGATGCTCCTTCAGCCGAATGGTAGACAATTCCTGAAACTTTTTGTAGATGCATTCTTTGACTAGGAGATGATTTCCCATCCCCAGGTATTCGTGCTTGAATCCATCGGGACAAGAGACACCGCGCCCCATGAGTCCGCATCCAAAATCCTTCAATGGAGGAAAGACTCGCTCCAGAAAACGTCGCGGTGTATGTTTTCTGTTTCCCGAATAGTCTGACGGCTCTATAAGACATGTAAAAAACACCTTGCCAGTTGAGGATACAAGGAACACACCTCCGTGATATCCCATCGCTCCCCCTTCTGCTATCTGACAGGCGACAATGTCTAGGCCGGTTAGTGTTTCGGCCTCATTTTTTCCGAATTCAATTATATCGTGTCCCCATGCTTTCATGCTTCGAATGAGTTAAATGTTAATACTTAATTGTCGTTGCGGCTTTCTGCTCAAACTCATAAGGCCCTTTCGCATAACTCTCAATGTAGTGAGTCCTCCTCTCAAGATGATAGTCAACAAGCTTGTCACATTCGCCCTTGATGACATTCGCAGATCTGGTTTCAGGATAGTTCTCGGCCACTGTCTTCATGTTCCCAAGTTCATAGAGGATTGATGCTATGGTTTCCCTGTCTGTACAGCTGCGAATCGCCTGTTGGAAGAGTTTCTCAGACTTGGAGAAAACAATATCCTGTTTCCGTGAGAAATATGTCGGACCGAAGTACTCAGTATCTATGTCGGCCACTGATTTCCGGTAAAAAGACATCCCCCAGCACATTGATACGGAGTTTCTCATACCTGTTGCATACAGGGCTGTCTTCCGCGCCCTTTCTGATGCATTCTTTTCTTTCGCGATTGCGGATTCAAGATCCACCATTTTCCGAGCGAAAGTAAGCTTGTATTCGCTATTATTTTTCAGATTCTGCTTGGACTGGGCGAAGGGGTCCAGATTCAGGTATCCATTCTTGTACGTGTTAAGTCTGGACTGGAAACCCTTGGGGAGCATAGAGAGCCACTTAACGGCATCTTTGTAATGCATCTCACGGATATGCTTCGTCCCGATGATCTCCTGGAAGAAAGCCTTATCCGTATAACTCCGCTCGTCAAGGAATGAGTCCGTTGTTGATCCTGCTTTTCCCAAGGAAGACACGTACCTCTCCAGATGAACGACATCTAGTGTGTCAATCAATTCGAAAAGGGCATTGCTGTAATCGTGTTCGTTGAACTTGTTGCCCGTGCGCAATTCATTCATGGTCAGATCCTTTTCAACCCAGTCCTTGCCGTTTTTATCGAGATACCAGACTCTTGATTTACCGACAAGATTGAGCAGCCTGTTGTCCGCCATGTTCACAAACCGGATGGCACTGGTCTCGCAATGGTTTTTAAGCAATTTGGGGACGATGGAGGAAAGGACAATCTTTCTCATCATGTCGTTCCAGTAATAGTAACTCAGGTTGATTCCCATCTTGTATACCCCGCCTTCGATGGTTTCTTTCCTGGCCTCATCAAGATGAGTGACAATCATTCCGTCCAGCCACTTCAACCCTTCTATCATCTCGTTTTCATAGCTCTGCGACCAAGGCTTAAGGACAGAGTCAAGGTAAAGTTTGAAGACTCTTATATTGTCCTTCATCTCCTGAGTACCTTTGCTCCTGGCAGCCTTTGTTAAAAGAGAAGAGGCTTCACCCGGCTTTCCGGTTACCATCATCAGGTATGCCTGGGAATAGTACCAGAAATCCGGGTCCTGGACTTTCCCCTCGCTGGCCACTTTCGCACAGAAACGGGCTAGTTCTGCACACTTGGCCGCATCTTCTGCCGGCACCGACCCCTCCTTCCAATAATCATCATATGTATCGTAGAAAAGGGTTTCCTCGTATTTGATCTTGGAAGACATCCACTCGCGGAGTTCCTTGCAATCGGGGGCATACTGATAGAGCACCTCTTCCCAAGGGGTATTCCCGGTTCGGAAACAGAAGTACAAATCATCGACATCGCCAAGTTCCAGATAGTATTCCTTGGCTGTATCAACCTCCCCGATCCGGAAATATGCTCCGGCGATATATCGCTCAGCCATAGTTTTATTGATATCATCTGTCATCGAGACTGACACATCGTTCCAATAATTGATGCAGTCATCATATTCTTTCAAGGAGAACAAAGCTCTGATCTCCTGCAGCGCATATCTATTCCGGAATCTGTTGCCCTTGTATTCTCCCGCTTTGTCCGCAATCCGGTCAAGCCCGAAAGGCCTTTCATCCTTTGAAGCTGGATAATACCAGGGAGAGTTGAGATCAGACCGGGCAAGCTCACATTCCTTTGCCAGTACAAGCATCTCGGCGGCTTCCCTGTCATTCCAGAGAGTCCGAGCAAAGGAATTCGCTTTGGACAACTTTCTCCCCTTGTATGAATGATTGAGAAGACCTTTGAGCTCCTCCAGAGAAGTTTTGTAGACGATCTGATAGATATCGTCTGTGGATGCGGTGGTTTTGCATTGCTTCTGCCACAGAAGACAATTTTCCTTCGCTCCGGTATTGTATTCCCATCCTTCAGAAGGGAAGGAATATGTGCGATACATGAAATAAGTCTGCGGATCATAATACCATGGCCCGCACGCGAACACCTTCACCGACAAGGTAAGCAGGAGGATGCTAGTAACCAAAAATATCTTTGATTTCATCTTGGTTGTAGTGTTTGAGGTTCTTGCTGTCAAGGTGATAGATTATATTGCTATGCGTTCCGGGAAACGCAGACGAGATGAGCGAGGCTGTTTCTCTGATTGTGTTCACTTCGGATGTCTCCAGGCGAATAAGGTCTCCGGGGATTAGATGGTGGCCTTCCATGATATGGTCCTTTCTTACGCGGAAAAGCCCTGAGTCTACGGAAGCTGCATAGCGGTTTTCGTCTGAATAATCATTCTGGTGGAGGATACCCATAAACTCGTGGTCACGGAACCATAGCCCCCAACTGTATGTGGGATAGGCGAAATCGAGCGGAAGCGCATACTTCACAGTTCCTCCTTTAAGATATAGTCTTACATCTTCGACATCCAGTATGGAGTTCTTTTCCGCAGGATCCCTCATAGCGCCGGTATTGTACAGCATGAGCACTCCCCTATCCACGGGCGGAGCGGGGAGGCGCAGCTGATGCAACCGGATTGTAGAGCTCACTATGGTATTCTCATTTTTCAGGCGCTCCTTGACAGCACGACAGAGAGCGAAATAGGTCTCTTGTGTGCTTTCCGTCCAGTCGCAATCTAGCTGGACTTCCCGTATCTGGCCCATTTCGTTGTAGGAGCTCATATTGAGTATCCTCTGGACAATCTTCCATGCTGAGTCAGTGACGAGTTTGTTGTCACGGATATAAACTAGGGCGTTGACAGTAATGAACACTGTCGGCACAATCTCCGTATCCTTCGGCCGTTGAGATATAAAGGATACAGTCCCAATCGGGACGATTCCCTCCTCGTAGGTAACAGGATTCTTCTCGTAATCGACATCGAAATACCGTAGGTATATCCTTCGTATGCCATTCTCCTTCAAGAATGCGGTTTCCTGATCATCTAAGTCGAACCGTGTTTTCCAATAATAGACGGCATTCTCTTTATCCCGAGGTTCCGAGGGGGGAACTGGAGGCTTGCTCTCGGCGCACCCGGTCAGGATCAAGAGCAGGGCAAGCAACCCCTGAATCTGTGTCTTATTCTTCATAATAACAAAGTTAGCAATATAATCGGATGAGATAATCAATAAGGGATGTCTTCGATGTCCGGCGGACGACGGAAGATTTTCCAATATACATCCAGATTGCTGAAAGTGCGGTTCAAGCTACGGGCTCGCTCTTGTTCTTCATGCTGGAGGTCTGACTTCATGAGCTCAATCTCAGCCTCATTATAATCGTCAGGAAGGAGGCCCAAAAGATGTTCATGATTCTTTGAAGGGTTCATAACGCATAGGCCTATCCGGAATTCTGACTTCAGCCGCTCGAACTCCTTCAAGTCACCCTTCTCCAGCACTCTCATCAGACGTGTTTTACAGTATCGGCTTGGATGCACATATGTTTTATGCCCATTTTTCTCTATGTAAAATCTCCGGTCTAGATGAGGCGGTTCATCTTCGTACAAGAAATCTATATAGCCGAAAGGATCACCGTAACGCAGTGTGATACCGCTCAACTGTTCAAAACGCTTGATGGTCCAGCTATGCAGGATCCGGACAGGATTTCCGATGACTCCCCTGCTTTCATACTGTTCTTTGAGTTTCATGAACCTGTAATTGAGCCTAGACCATACTGGATCATCTTTCCCTCGCACCATCCGAAGATATGCCAGGCGTCCCCGTACCGTTTCGACCATGTGCGGGCGGAAAATGACCGTATCATGTAAAACGCCATCATTTACTTTTCGCCATTCCATGCTATGTTTAAGAAATCGTGCATATGCAGCATCCACACCATACCGTTCCCAAATATAAAGGAGACTCCCAATATCACGGATATACTTCCTGCACACATTAACTTTCCTATTAACTACAAGGCCGGTTACCTCCTGGCGTTGCCCCTTTTCCTGAAGGCGGAGTTTATCTTCATTCAACGTAAAGCCCTCATCGGCAATTATCCTTCGAAACTCCTTCAGGAAAGAATAGCCTTCCTGGAACACATTGTGATTGCTGCTGAATGTGATGTCATCCGCATAACGAGAATAGGTCGCTTCATAACGCCTGGCCAGTCCGGCGAGCCTTCTGTCAAGTCGAATGCATACGGCATTGGAGAGCACCGGTGAAGAGGGCGCACCCTGAGGAAGCGTAGCCGGCACTTCAGTCGGGTAATCTTCTGCTTTTTGTTCGATGCCGTCCCATCGATATCGCTGGATTTCCCAATGTATTTCCCGACCCTTTCGAGCGAGATCAGCATGCGCACAGCAGATTCCAGACAGCAGGTGCGCCGCCTCCGCCCCGAAAGAGAACGGAGGACGCATCAAGGCAGACGTCACTCTTTTTCGGGTAATGCTCGGGAAGAAGTCTTTCAGATCGGCGTTATACACGTAGTTCCGCCTTATGTGTTTTGTTGCATTGTCCACGACAGATCGCCCAGGGACGAAACCTGTCACGGAACTTGGGGCCTCGTAATAGTCCTGCAGCATCCTTCCCGATGACACCTGAAACATTTTCAGCATCCAGCCAGGGGACGATATTTCCCTCACCCCACCGGATTTCTTTGGAACAGTCTTATGGAGATAATTGATATAGTTCTTCTTAGGATTGGCGAAATGCAGCAGCTGAGCCATCGTAAACGGCCATGCGCCAACGCCATACTCGCAAACCTTCGCTACATTGAGCGCTTCAAGGAGCTCAATGGCCGAGACCGGACGTGGCTTATCAGTGGCTGTATCTCTCATCATATCATTTAAAATGCGCCTTAGACATACCGGGACTTTTTTCTAATAAAGAATGTCGGCAAAGCCGATCATATCCGCGTCCGTAACGGCAAAGCATTTGACGTTGCGGACGGCAGCTGCTGGGTACGCGTTCCTGTCCGGTTACCCGGACATCCGTCAACTATGACGGACGAAGGTCAAAATATCATCCCGGTATGTCAAAGAGCGCTAAACAATCTAAATCCTAGGCGTTATGATCAGTTTCATCGTAAATCCCTGGTTCAATGACTATCCCCCTCTCTTTATCCAAGAACAAATCAAATGAGCCAATATCACCGACTTTGTTCTTGGCAAGATCCACTTGGAGGATGTCTGTATTTCCGTCACCCATTTCAGGGGATAAGAATGACGGCCTATGCAGCAGGATTATCTTGTCAGCATAGTCAACAGCTGAAGGACAATATGCATCCAAATCAGTCAAGATAGGTCTCGAATAATTCTTCCGGGTTGGTCGTTTAATGAATGAGATGGCTATGACAGAAACCCCATAGACCATAGCAGCCTCTTTTAGACAAAGAAGCACTTCATCATCTTTTTCACGTAATGATTCAGCCCGTTCTACATGACTCATCAAGTGGATGTAATCGACAATGATTAACCTGACCCCATGTTGGATAATGAGCTCCTTAACCTTCTTCATAAACTCCTCCGGGGTCAATGCGCATGTATCATCAATATACAGCGGAGCTTTCGACAGTTTTGAAAGGGATGATTCCATTTGGAACCAGTCAGCAATCTCGACCTTTTCGACTCCGCGTAGCTTCCCATAGCCAACTCCCGATTCTGACAGAATCAATCTTCTCGTTAACGATACTGTGGACATTTCAAGAGAGAAAAAAGCTGTGGGAATACTAAAATCTACTGCGGCATTGCGTGCTATACTGAGTGCGAAAGCAGTTTTGCCAACTGCAGGACGTGCTGCGATTACAGTAAGCTCTCGCGGTTGCCAACCTTGGGTAAGTCGATCCAAAGACACGAATCCGGACGGGATTCCGTAGAACGGATCCTGATCCTTCTCAACAATCTCCAGTGTCTTATTAATGGCATCGCCAATATGAACTGGCGTACGCTCCAAATACCACTGCATAAACATTGACCTTTTGAACGATGGCATTTTAGTATAATTGGAAAACCTTAGAGTCCTCCATCTTTGCATGCTCTATAAACTTCCGCGCTACCTCTGCGCTGAAGTCTTCCCCATCTGCCAAAGGAGTTGCCAATTCGATGCATTTATCAAATTCTCCTATCTCCCTATGCAACTCGGCACAGAGCAGGACATTGTCAGCTTGGCTGTCTAATAGGGTGTCCACTATTGCGGCTCGTCTCTCTGCTATCGACTCAGGACATCTCTCGGGGCAATTCTCCCCTTCTCGGCCGCCGTATTTATCATTATACTTGTACAGCCACAGAAATAGCAACTGCATCTTATTCCCTTCTTCGAGCTTGCTGTTGTATAATTCGTCAAATGCATCGTTAGCTTGTTCGAACGAGAGGTTGCCAAAGTCAAATGAGAATGATTCTTCCCCAGTATCCTTAGGATCCCCGTCATTATAAAAATAATAGTGCCCACAAACTGGACAATGCTGGACGAATGACGGTTGCGGCAGCATTGGATAATCATGTTTGGAGTCAGACCATAATATCCCGCCAAAAGTATTACCAGAGGCGATGGATGCGACTAATTTATGACCGCCGCATTTAGGGCATGTCAGTCTGTATGGAGGACCTGGAGTCATATTTGAAATGGTTTTGTAGTGATTAATTATTACTTCATAAGGAAGGGGTAATTGTCAGTGCCTTTCAAGGCAAGGCAAGTGCCTCTAGCAACAGCTTTAAGAGGGTCTTCGGCAACACGGAATACAATATTGACCTTCTCAGTAAACCGCTTTGCGATACCTCGGAGTAGTGAACCGCCACCAGCAAGCCAGATGCCGTTCTTTACTATGTTCGAGTACAACTCCGGCGGAGTTCGCTGAAGAACCTTGATAATCTCGCTTTCAATCTTTGTGATGGTTTTGTCGATGCATGAGGATATCTCTTGATAAGAGATTGATGCCGTCGATGGATGAGCCGTGACAAGATTCTTACCTTCCACGATATAGTCCTCTGGTTCCTCTTCCTCCGGTAATTCAGGTAGAACAGAGCCAACAGCGAATTTAATCTGCTCGGCAGTTGTACGTCCGATACTGATGTTGTGCTGCTGGCCCAGATAATCGACGATATCTGTAGTCAGTTCATTCCCAGCCACATGAATACTGGATGACTCGACGATACCACCAAGAGAGATGACTGCAATCTCCGTTGTCCCGCCACCGATATCGACTATCATGTTGCCGTTAGGAGCGGTCACGTCAAGCCCTATTCCCATAGCAGAAGCCATTGGTTCATATATCATGAACAGGTCATGCGCCCCAGCGTGTGCAGATGAGTCCCTGATCGACCGCATGTCCACAGGTGTGCTTCCTCCAGGAATGCCTATGACAATCTTGAGTGCCGGCTTGAAAATTTTGTGAAGCCCACCTTTCATTCCTGTCGCTTTCTTGATAAATCCTGTAAGCATCTTTTCGGCTGCATCATAATCTGCTATGACCCCGTTCATCAGAGGTCTGATGGTGTATAGCCGCGGCGGAGTATGTTCTTCGATTTGTTGTGCTTCATTGCCTATCGCATATAGCTTGTCCGTCTTGGATTCCAATGCTATGATACTGGGCTCATCAAGGACGACCTGGTCATCCTTGAAAATCACCGTGTTGGCCGTACCCAGATCAATGGCCAACTCTTGTCTGAAAAAAGCCATAATTACCGTCTTCTGTATGTATTCATTGTTCATTTATTCATGTTCCATGGAACAGCCGTCCGCATTGCCAGAGTTATTGCCTCTCCAACCAGAGCCACATCGGCGAGAAGGTAGTGACGTGTTTTTTTTCTAACAACAGAGAACCCAGCCCACTCCCCTGTCCGCAGGAACTGAGTCCTTGTTTTATCATCTCCGAAATAAGTTGCTCCTCCGATTCCGAAAGCCGTCCCACTGGGGCTAAGACCGAAGAGAACAGGCCCAGAGTCAAGCATATAGTATCCTCCATTGGAACCCTTGATCTTCTCCCGTAGGCCGGTGAACAGGCCTTTCTTGTAGAATGACTTCTTCAGCAGTTCATACTGTTCTCTGGCAAACTCCTCATCGACGAAAGTGAGGTAGTATACGCTGAGGGAGGTGTAAGACCCCATCAAGGCGCGTCCCTTCCCTTTACGCTGGCTGGCTGTGAGAACTGATGCAATCAACCCCGTCTTTGGGTCCATGTGGTTAGCCTTCATGTTTGCCAACCATCCATCTACAACATCCCTATACTTGCCTCCGTTATATTTGGCGTAATTGGAAAGGGCGACAATGGCAACGAGGACATCTGGAATAAAAACCGTAGACCCCGGGAAAGTTGTGACATTGTAATTTTGGCTACTCTTAAGTCTTCTCGCCATGGCTTCGCATAGAGAATCAAAAAGGCTGTCGTACCGCCCGTCTCCTCCAATTGTTTTATATCCGCTGATCATCCACGCAAGGAGACTTATGTAGGAGATATGGCTGTTGTTCCCTTTAAGGGATTCGAGCGGGTCTTCTCCCCAAGTGGAGGCGTCATACCATCTTATCTCCGGAGACATGGTAATCCGAATCAGGCTATCTATAGCTACCAGTGATTCTTCCCTGGTCTCTGGATAGATTATGGCAGTATTCACCAATGCTGCTGTAAACATTGATGTTGAATAGATCGCCCATTCTCCCTGATAATGAGCACCGATGGCAGAAGGCATTGCTTCAATAAGTTTCTGCGGTTCAGTAATCACTCTCTCCAATAGGAAATTGCGTCTAGAAAGAATATCTTTTCGTTCAGTCTCAAACGAACCGATACTCTTTGTCATGACCGCGACCCAGATTGTCTTTGCAAGAATGATTACTAGGATGGTTGTCAGGATGATTAACAGGGCTTTCATTCGTTTCATGATTGGTTTGAATAAATGGCGACAGACTAGATTATTACCGGATTATCCCAACTCTGACCAGTCGGTGAACTTGCAATACTTCCTAATATCTTCGTACTTCAATCGACCGGCCATCTCCTGGATCAAAGACGCAAGTGGGACTTCGGACAGTTCTTTGGTGGTTTGATACCACTCCAAAGTTATCCCATGCTGTCCATCAGAGTCGTCGAATGTGAGCTGCACACTCATTTTGTTGTCTTTGAAGCATTTCCCCATATAATGTTTAATCCACCGTGCTGATTCCACCGATTTGTCCGGGCCGAATTCCAATTCACATTGATACTCATCGATGAGCTCCGGCTCAAAGCAGTAGAATCCTTTGAGTCTACCGGCCTCTATCAAGTCACGTCTTTCCTCGTAGAGAGAAAGGTAGTGATCCGTTCCGGCCGAGAAGCATCTTGCCTCCAGCACACATTCGAACGTGTAGGATATTCCCACACGCATTACATCTGCGGTTCTTCCATCCGCAAGTTTAACCATGAAACGTCTCGCGCTCATAATTTCTATCTATTTATATGTTTCCAGAATGCCGATATCGGGTTATAGTTTTGCCAACTCCTTCCAACTTACCCTCTCTTCTTTCTTCTTGCGACGTTCCTTAATCAGTCGGTAAAGGAACACCACCAGGTAGATGGTGATCGGCTGGACAATAAGCCACATTAGCGGACTGTAATACACGTAGCTGATTGCAAAGAAGAACATGCGCGTGGTGAGCAGCCTGCTCAAATAGCCCAGGAAGACATATATACAGGGCACGGCAACGATCCTCCTGAACCATACTAGCGAGCCAAGTTTCTGGCCAACCTCAGAGAACGCGAATTGTGCTACAAAGTACGTTGTTATGATAACCATCAATGGCTCAGCGTTAACCAAGATGGTTTCCATCATAAGTTCCATATCGGGATGCTCCGGGATGACGGGCCCCCATAAGAGTCTATCCTTGACTGTCGTTAGTGCTGTATAACAGAACACTGATAATAGAATCATCATAAGAGAAAGCCATCCTTTGTTTTGGGATGATGAGTAAAGGATCTTCGGAGGGATTAAATAACCTATTCCGGCCATTGAGAGATAGAGAGCGTCAGCGTATCCCCAATTCTCGGCATAGTGTCTATAAAAGTACATACTGTAAATAGAAGCCCCGGCTATAAGAATCTTGAACCACCACTTGGGATCTTTGATCCATGACCTAAGCAATGTCCCTACCCAGAAATATAGGATGGGGAAACAGAGTCCACACATGATTCTAAATCCCGGGAACACGGAAGGTTGGTCCCAATCCGACATCCTCGCAATGATATTGTTTGCCATAAGAACAGTGCAAATGGCTCCGCCAATAATGACGGCTGCATTGGTGTTCAATTCTTTGCTTGATTTTATGACCATGTTATGCTCTGTCATAGTATATTTTGATTGTGCTTAAACTAAAAAACTGATATTATTGACTTTATTGTCTTGCACGCTTGTCAGTTTGGGCCCCAATCCTCAAGCACTATCACATGTCATCTTTACCTTGGGATAGTCTCAAAAAAAACGATTTGTGATGGCAGCTGACTCAGTGATAATCTCAATATGATATCTAGCGACAAAGCAGGATAGCCATCCTTTGTCCTGAAGGTAACGGAATAGTCCTTCTTGAATATGGATACGGAACAGGCCGACAGTAATTACGGTGTTAGACTGTTTCGGGTATTGCATCAAAGAATAGATGCTGCAAGTATAAAGATCGCCTTCCTGCCAATCCTTGACGATTTGACAAGGATTTACTGCTATAGCCGTTTTATGCTCGGCGTTTTTGAGGGAGTAGGCTTCGTTCCCGTTCCAAACAAGTTTAACTGAAGACCCGATTGCCCTATCCTTTAAAGATTGCACGGCTGCCTTCATCCTTGGGGAGGACAAGTTCATTTTTAAGGAAACGGTATCATTCTGGGGGAAATGCAACATAAAGCATTCCCTTGCCGCCTGTGGCGACATGGGCCATCCTAGGGACCACAGAGCAACGTGCATTGTATAAATGCTGAACATCTCATATAGATTTAAGTCTTTCCCCTGACGTAGTTTCTCTGCCGATCGGTTCTGACCGGAGAATACATAATAACAACCGTTGCCGAACAACAGCATTAGAATACCTATTAAAGCGAGCACAAGCTTTTTCTTCATGATTTAGTGTCTAATAACGGCTGGCCCGCCTTCTGCCTTTCACGCCTTACAGGAAGGCGGGCCATCATACCGTTAGGTCATGAACTTCTTTTTCCTCGTATCCAAGGACTGTCAGGAGACGGATTGGCAAGGCTCTCCATCAACTGCGACATCGTATCTTCCTCTGAGTCGCGGACGGCCACTTCACAGGCGTGGCCGAATGCCTCGACAGCCTGCTCTATGATGACGAATTTGCTTTCCAATGCTCCGGTGAAAGATTCGCTGGAAACAGGAGACAAGCAAATCCGGAAGGTAACTGTATCGCTGGACTCGGCTCGAAAGACAACAACAGGAGTCCTTCGGAGGTTGACTCTGTCCATAGCATAACATATGATCCAATTCTCATCTTTGTACTCGAATTGATCCAGCGTGACTTTCTTCTCGATATAGATTTCGGGTAATCGGTCCGTATAGACGATATAGTTCTCCCCTTCCCGGACAATCTGGAACATCTCCGTATCCAGAGTGAACGGGGACAGGCCTGCCTGCATGAGGGCCCAGCCCACTTCATTGGATGTCAGGATTCCGTTCATGACAGCAGTTTGTTTTCCTGTTGGGCGGAAGGAACCATAGGATGTGCCTTCAAGGCGGCATTCCTCTTCTCCTCCACCATTCGGTTGTACTCTTCATTCATCACCCTTTGCCCGTCTTCAATGATGCCCAGGTATGATGTCAGGTTCGCCCGGAAGCTCTCGAAGTTCCGGTCCCGTGCGGCCACGAAGAATCGCAAGTCCTTGTCGTCATCAGAGAAGGTTGCCTTCACCATGACCAGACGGTCAGACATTACATGAGCAGCATCCCTGAAGATGCCCATCTCCCACTCGTTTGGATCAACCGAATAGCCTTTGACAACAAACAGGAGTGGAAGACGGCTGGCATCTACCAGATACTTTTCACCTTGGACTTTGAACCTGACGCAATCGTCATCTGTCTCCGGGAAGTATCCCTCGAACCGGATAGCGTCAGCTATCTTTTCCACCGTCAGTGGCTCCATTGTGGGTTTACCTTCCCCCGTGACAGGAATCCGCTTTAGGAGTTCCATGTTGGTCTCCTTCTGCTGTTTCATCTCACTGGCAAGCTTTCTGTACTCCATATGACGGTCCCAAAGGAGGACGCCAAGCACAACCGAGACGATTATGCTTATTATCATTATCTCGGCCATATCCTAATGCTTGATGAGCAGTTTGTTGTTGATGTTGTCGATGGTGATGGTCCCGAAGCGTTCCATCGCGCTCTGGCCCAGCAGGAGCGGGGCCTTCTGGCTCTTCACGACCGAAGCGTCAACGTTCCGGAGGACAGCATCGCCGATCTTTACCTCGCGAAGGGTAATCACAGTACCGGCAGAAATTTCACCATTTGCAATCTGGTAATACTTCTTTCCCTTGACATCCTTCTCCGAGAGATAGCCGTTCTTGAGCATGAAGTTGGCCTCGACAGAAGAGATGGTCACATCGGATGCGCCTGTGTCGAAGATCATCTGGAGTTGGAGACCGTTGATGTCACAGGGAATCTCGAAAGTCCCGCCGGGCTTACGCGTCATCTCAATCTCAGTTACAGTCACTTCCCTATCCTCTTCTGCCGCCAGTTCATGCTCCTTCAGGTAAGCATCATGCTTCGCCTTGTATTCATCTACCAAAGCCACGAATACAGGTAGGTCCCTGACCGGATCCATATCGTCGTCGTCTGCAATGTGTCCAAAGTTCCGATATCCTTTCTCGAAAGCAGTCCTGAGCGATGCGATTGATTCATCCAACCTTCCCATCCGGGCAAAGAGGCAAGCGCGGTCATAGTAGTTCCCGTCATCTTCAGGATCAGCAGCGATAACCTTGTCCATCCATTCTTCCGCCTCTTTGTCCTTTCCCAGGAAATGCAGGGCGAAATGACGGCAGCTGCCGTTATTTACCAGCGTGTCTTTATGCAGGACGGTTTCGAAGTCCCTGTCGGCTGCTTCCTTGTCTCCCGCATCAAGATAAAGCTCCCCACGCATGAGATAGAGGTATGGATAATCCTGGCTGTTGTCGATACCCAGATTATAATCCTCCATAGCCTTCTTCTTGTCCCCCATCATCTCATAGCACCAGCCACGCTTATAGTAGGCATATGCGCCATCCGGTACCTCTTCGATAGCAGCGGAGTAATCTTTGATCGCATCGTCAAGCCGACCAGCCTGGAGATAAATATCGCCGCGGGTAACGAGAATCATCCAATCAGGTTCCTTCTCAATCAAGCCTCCCAGATATTCGGTAGCTTTGTCACTCATGCCCAGTTCGGCGAAACATTCGGCACGGCGGTAGTCAAGGACGCGATCCTTCCCATATTCCTCTTCCAGAGAGTCATCGCTCTTGATTGCT